>JABLTK010039821.1_pt1 | contig 42326 bp, 45 predicted proteins | sample 7160131 | NCBI WGS metagenome assembly JABLTK01 (sample SAMN14651221, study PRJNA627086) | human gut metagenome | isolation source: feces | host: Homo sapiens
AAGACGCGGACTCCGACGCTGAATCGTTAAAAAAAGAATTTTTAAACGCGCTATCCGCATTTTTCTTGTCGGCGTCCTTTTCGTTTGCCGCCAATGTAACAGCAATAATCGACGACGATTTTGAAAAGGGCAAAGATTCGCCGTCGTTTTCAAGCGGTCTCATAAACGAAGACGCCGCAGCCTTGACGGACGAACCGGACGCCATAGTCGGCGGAAAATCGTTGCGGGTGTCCTGCGGCGGAGACTACCTTAAAAATGTCGTAAAGTTTCCCGTAAAGAACGGCGCGGTTTATTTGTACGAATTTACATATCGCATAAAGAAGATGCCGCCTGACCGCACCCCGATGACCGTTCTTATCGGCGACGCCAGGGGAACCCCTCCGAAAAATTGCGGCGTAAGGCTGGTCAAGCGCATCGAAAATCTCAAACTCTCGGAGAAGGAGGGCTTTCGCGTTCCCGACGACGGCAAAAAGTATTTCTTCAGAATCAACGTTTCGCGCAACAGCGAAGTTATTGTGGACAATCTTAAAATACACGAAATTGTCCCCGATAAAACAAACGCGTATCTTTTCTGCGAAAACCACCATTGGCACGACTTGTTCGTAGACAAGACATTCCCCGGAATGTATTTTACGCCGACGGCGTTTTCTTTTCTCGACCCGTACAGCCCGATTCTCGATATGCCGAAGGAAAAATTTTTCCCCTTTATCGACAAATGGGGACAATACAAATACGCCGACTGGACAAACAAAATCAAATCCGACTCGGATTTGACGGCGGCGCATGAAAGGGAAAAAGAGTTTTATTCCAAGCTCCGCAAAATCGGCAACCGCGACAAGTACGGGGCGCTGGAAAATTCGTGCGGAGACTTTAAGCCTACGGGACGCTTTTGCCTCGACAAAGTTGTCGGCAAATGGATTCTTCGCGCGCCGAACGGAAATCTATTTTGGGCTTTCGGCATAAACAGCATGGGCAACGCCACGGGGTCGACCATCACGACCAACCGCGAACATTTCTTCGACGACATAAAACAAGTCGGAGCGCTCCGCTACAAAGGCAAAGTTTCCAACCCCATAAGAGGTTATCCCGAAGACGCGCGCCCCGAATGGTTCAGCTTCCAAATGCGCACATTGCAATGGAAATACGGCCTGCAAAATTTTAACGACTTCAAGTCGAAGATGAAGGAGATAAGCGATTGGCGCATCAAGAATTGGGGCATTACCGCCTACGGCGCATGGACGGCGCCATACATAATAAACGAAAATCCTGCGCACCCGTATATAATCAATACCGACGCGCCGAAAGTGGTTTCGGCTCTCCAAAAGGTAATCCTGAAACCCGACGACAATTTGCGTAAACTTTTCCGCGTTATTCCCGACGTCTACGACCCGCGCTTTGAAAAAATAATGAAGAACGGACTCGAAAAAATCGCCGCACAAATCAAGCACGAATTATGCGTCGGCGTTTTTGTCGACAATGAAGTTCCGTGGGAGGGCAAGGAGGGATATACCGCCGAGGCAATACTTACGTGTCCGCCCGAACAGCACGCAAAAATAGCTTTCCGCGATTTTATGAAGGAACGCTACGGCGACGTTTCCGCAATCAACAAGGCCTGGGGCGCAAATTATTCCGACTGGAACGCATTCCTTGCGGAAAGAAAATTCATTCCCAAAACCGAAACGGGAAAAAAAGACTTAAACGATTTCGATTTCCGCTTCCATTCGCACTATTACAAAATGTGCCGCGACAATGTTAAGGCGATTTCTCCCGATGCCCTTTATTTCGGGTCGCGTTTCGCATGGCGCAACAAAAACGCCGTAGCCGCCGCAGCCGAATATTGCGACGTCGTCAGCTTCAACCTCTATATGTACGACATATCGTTTTTTAAGATGTACGACGAGCTGAAAGACAAGCCGCTTATAATCGGCGAATTCAGCATGTCGCGTTCCGACTACGGGCATTTTTGGAAAGGCCCGCAGCAGGCGGCAAACGGCGAAGACCAAACCGCGCTGTTCAACCATTTTCTCGGCGGCGTGTTGAGGCACCCGAACTTTGTTGGCGCATGTTGGTTTACGTATTCCGACCAGCCCACTACGGGGCGCGCCGACGGCGAGAACGCATCGTTCGGCGTTGTCGATATTTGCGATACGCCCCATTTCGACCTGATAAAAACTTTCCGCAAGATGTCGGACAAAATGTATAAAATAAGGCTCGGCAAAAAGAAATAAGGCGCCGTCGAAATGTGCCGCCGCCTTTAAAATAAAGTAGTTGACCGATTAACTAAAATTTGTTTACATTTGCGCCGAAAGAAAGAGACGTATATGATGAACAAATTATTAAAACCGGTTTTGCAAATTTTAATATTGTCGGCGGCATCCGTTCTCGCCTGCGCTTGCGGAAAGAATTGCGGCGGGCAAAACTCCGTAACGGCGTCGGCGTCGGAAAAATCCGAAACGCTGAACGGCGATTGGAAGCTGTCGTATGCGGAGCAGCCGTACGAGGCGGCGCGCACTCCCGATGCGTTCAGGTCGCTAAAAGGCGTCAAGACAATCCCCGCCAAAGTTCCCGGAGCGGCTCAGCTGGATTTGCAGCGCGCAGGAATCGAGCCCGACGCGATGATTGGCGACAATGTTTACAAATACCGCAAGTATGAGTCCCATCAATGGATGTTCTCGCGCAATTTTAAATCGCCCGCCCTCAAAGAGGGGCAAAGGGCGGTTTTGAATTTTCAGGGAATCGACACGCTCGCCGACGTTTTTGTCAACGGCAAGTTGGTCGGCAGTCCGGAAAATATGTTTATCGAGCATAAGTTCGACATAACAAGTCTTCTCAATAAAAACGGCAAAAACACCCTCGATGTCATAATACGTTCCGCGCCTGTCGAGTCCAAAAAATATAACCCGATTTTCGGCGGCGGCTCTTTTGAGCGTTCGGAATATCTCCATATAAGAAAAGCCCCCTCCGGCTTCGGTTGGGATATCCATCCGCGACTCGTAACGTCTGGGCTTTGGCGCGACGTTTCTCTCGACATTCACAACCCCGTAAGAATCGAGGACGTCTATTGCTATACTTCTTCCGTTTCCGACAAGGACAAAACCGCCAATGTGGGCGTCGACATAAAAATAGACGCGCCGTATTCGCAGCTCGACAATCTCAATGTTAAGGTGGTTTTCTCCAAAGACGGAAAAATCGTCAAAACCGAAATGCTGCCGGTGTATACTTATCTTACGCGCATTCATTCGCGGTTGAAAAACATCGAGCTGTGGTGGCCGCGGGGATACGGCGCCCAGCCTCTATATGACGTGACCGTCCAAATATTGGACAAAAATAAAAAGCTTCTCGCGGAGAAATCCAAAAAAGTCGGCATAAGAACAGTGCGCTTGGATTTCAAAGAGCTCGAACTTCCGCAAGGCAAAGGCTTGAAAATGGCAGGCGGCGGGAATTTGTCGGGCGACGTCGAAAAGGGCAGCGTAAAGGGCGATTTCAGGTTTTATGTAAACGATGTGCCGATTTTTATGAAAGGAACAAATTGGGTTCCGCTCGACGCATACCACAGCCGCGACAAACAGCACGTGAAAGGCGCGGTGGAAATGCTTGCCGACCTCAACTGCAATATGATTCGCTGCTGGGGCGGCAACGTCTATGAGGACCACGAATTTTTCGACTTGTGCGACAAATACGGAATCCTCGTTTGGCAGGATTTCGCAATGGGCTGTTCCGTCTATCCGCAGAATTCCGAATTTGCCAAGAGAATAGAGCAGGAGGTCGCGGCGGTGGTTATGAAGCTTCGCAGCCACGCGTCCGTTGCGTTGTGGGCGGGCAATAACGAAAACGATCAGGCGTATTCGTGGCGTCCCGTAAAGATGAATACCGCGCACGACAGAATCAGCCGTTTCACAATCCCCAACACGATTTACGAATACGACTGGACGCGTCCGTATATACCGAGCTCGCCGTATCTGTCCGCGATTACAATCGCCGAGCCGACGAAATACGCCGCTCCGGAAGTGCATTTGTGGGGGGCGAGGGGATATTATAAGATGCCTTTCTACAACAAAGCCCTTGCGCCGTTTGTAAGCGAAATAGGATATCACGGCTGTCCGAATAGGGAAAGCATCGAAAAGATGATGAGCAAGAAATGCGTATATCCGTGGAATAAAGACGGCAAGTGGAACAGGGAATGGCAGGCGAAAGCGACAATGGCGTTCCCCAACGGCAAGACGGAAACGCTCAGAAATTCGCTGATGACCAAACAGGCGAAAATATTATTCGGCGAAGTGCCGACCGATTTGGACGACTTCATTTTGGCGTCTCAAATAATGCAGGCGGAAGCGAAAAAATATTTTATCGAAGTTTGGAGGAGTCAGAAATTCGATCCGAAGACGGGGATACTGTGGTGGAATCTCCGCGACGGTTGGCCGATTTTGTCGGACGCGATAGTCGATTATTACGGGTCGAAAAAGCTGGCATATAAATATATCAAGCGTGTTCAGAAAGACGTCTGCGTAATGATAACCGACAATTTTGATGTTGTGGCGGTAAACGATACGGGTAAGTCGGCGAATGTGAAAGTTGAAGTTTGCGATTTATCAAGCGGCGAAAAACTGTTTGCGGGCGACTGCGAATTGGCGGCGAATAGCAAAAAGGAAGTGGGCAAAATAGGCAAGCCCCGCGGGCAAGGCGTAATGTTGATAAAATATAGCGTCGGCGGAGGCGCGGCGGAGTATAATCATTATTTGTACGGAGAGCCGCCGTTCAAATTGAAAGAATATAAAAAATGGTTAAAGAAGATGTATATGCAATAGGGATTAAAAAAATATTTGTAAAAAGTTCTTGCAAGATGATTGAAGAAATGCGATACAGAACGGCTTAAAAATAAGGGCCTGTAGCTCAGCGGTCAGAGCAGGCGACTCATAATCGCTTGGTCGTGGGTTCAATCCCCACCGGGCCCATAAAATTTGTTAAGATAAACGATACCTAAAAAGTATCGTTTAATCGTCAAAGGAGAGATGGCAGAGTGGTCGATCGCGGCGGTCTTGAAAACCGTTGATCCGCAAGGGTCCGGGGGTTCGAATCCCTCTCTCTCCGCCAGTTTTGAGCCATAATAGGCTAATTTAAAGCAAGTTGCGAACAATCCGCAACTTGTTTTTGTTTTCGGATTTTTCGCAAACCCTTTATTTATGGAGCTTGGCGGAGATAACACTTTCGCTTGTGTGCGTTCATAACGCAACTTTGCTCTTGGACTTTTCAAGTTGTCGCCACTATTTTGCAATAACCTTGCATGGCTTTTGCATAGGTGTTTAGCGTTATATACGAGTTGTGTTTTTCAATTAAAGAATGCTCTTGCGTCGGCGGAGGTAATACCGCTCATATTGACGTAGCGCGAACGCAAAAGCGATTGGTCGCGGTGTCCCATGTTGAGTTGCAGACGCGGTAAGTCGCGGAAGCATTTCGCGTGATAGCTTGCGTAGGTGTGGCGCAAAACATCTTGTACCCAGATACCTTTAAAGCCTAATGAATCTCGGATAGTTTTCCATTTGCGATTGAAGTTATCGGGGCAAATTTTTTGTTCTTCTTGTACTCCATCACCAAAGTAAGGCGCATTTTGATTCATTGAACGAATCAGCCAATTCTTCAAGGCTGGACAGATTTCCACTTGTCGAACGCCTCCCGTTTTGGAACATTGTGAACGGACAGTAATGACATTTTCGGAAAGGTCGATATCGCGCCATTCAAGGCGGCGAATTTCTCGCGGACGTATGCCCGCCAAGAGCAAAAGTCCGACACTTGCCGAACAGTCTCTATATTTTGGCTGTTGCGAAGTTTTTAAGAGTTTTCTGGCTTCAGTAAGCGAAAGAGGCTTTATCTCTTTTTCAACAACCTTGCGCTTTTCGATTAGTTTTACGACATTTTTATCGCACCACTGACGGCGCAAGGCAAATTCAAAAAGGCCGTGTAACATAGTGCGGGCTTTGTTGAATTGACTTGGTGTTGTAAACTCAGATGCAATCCATACTTCGCAGTCGGCAAGCATAAGTTCTGAAAAGTTGAGAGAAGCAAATGTAGGATTGGCTTTAAAAAGTCGATTCCCCAAATATCGAATGTCGGAGAATGACTCTGTGCGCAAATGGCGCTTTGTATCTAAATATAGAGCGAAACCCTCGGCGATGGACATTTCCGTAGTGCGAATATGCCGCTTGCCTGTTTCGATGATTTTTGAGCAAAATTGAAGAGGCGTAAGCGTCGAATTCTTAGGCAAAGCGTCAAGTGCATTGCAAATTAACCGTGCGGCATCCAAAAGAGAAATCTCCCTGTTCTCAAGGAGCGTGTTTGCGGAAATAATTTCGTTTGTCATGGTATAAGAAATACTCGTGTCAAACTAAAAAATCCAAAATACTTTGGAACGCTTTGAATAATAGAGAGTAAATCACTCTATTTTATTTTTTTGAGAAAAAAACTTTTCTAGCAGAACCTTAACTACCTGCGATATCCTTTCTGTTTATCAATGTGTTAGCAAAAGTCTTACGATAGGGTATTTCTTATACCATATGCTTAAATAATGAATTTTAAGATATTCATTATTAATCTTGATGAATCCATTGAACGCATGAATCGAATTCAAGGGGAATTAGAGCGGTTAAAGCTTCATTTTGAAAGGATATCTGCCGTAAATGGTAAAAATCTAGACGAATCACAAATATTAAAACATTATTCTCCTAAATTAAATAGGAAAAAATATTTTGTTCCACTTTCAAAAGCTGAAATTGGTTGTTATATGAGCCATTTGAAAGTCTGCGAAAAGATTGTTTCTGAAAATCTGGATTATGCGATTGTTTTTGAAGATGATATTTCAATAAAAGAAGGATTCTCGCTAATTCCAAACGTATTAGACTCAATAAAGGAAAAATGGGATTATATCAAACTGATAAGTCCAGGAAGAGAGAAGAAAATTATTCAGCGAAAGACTGTTTTTGCAAATGTACCCGCCAAGATATCTTATGAGAAATGGTCAAAAGACAAAAATGCTTTTGAAAATTCCCAAGAGCCGCGTGCAATAGAAATACCATTAGCCTTTGAATTAGTGAAATGGGAAAAGCCGCCAGTTGGAACTTCGGCTTATGCTATAAGCAGAGACGGCGCAAAAGAATTTCTATCAAAGCGGTCAAAATTTTTTCGTCCAATAGATGTAGATTTACAATATTACTGGGAGACAAATCTCAATGTTTTAGGACTATTGCCTCAATGCGTTAAATTGATAAAGGATAAATCTACAATCCAAAATCAAAAACCTAAATACCATTATCCTTTGGCGAGACTAATTTATAAAATTAAATTCTTTACGCTCTTTCGTTCTAAAAATAAACATGAATAAATCTCATAAATTAAACACAGATATTTTACCACTTCTAATAAATTTGGATAGAAGTAAAAAGCGCCTAGTGCAATCAATTTCGGAATTTAAAAAAGCTGGATTTGAGGTAGAAAGAATATCTGCGATTGATGGAAAAACTCATAAATATACGAGTTCTGAATTTTGTGAAAAGAAATTTAATAGATGCGTTGGCAGGAAAATAAATCCAGCTGAAATTGCATGCTATCTAAGCCATTACAAAGCGATTCAAGCTTTTATGTCAAGTGGGAGAAAGTATGCCTTAATTTTTGAAGATGACATAATTTTAAGTTCTGATTTTGTTAAAATTGTAAACAATCTTACTGAAATTTCTTCATTTTGGGATTTTGTAAAATTTAATACAGCCAATGACAATGGAATTTTAAACATAAATGTAAAAAAACTCACAAATGAATACAGACTAGTTGCATCATTTTTCCCAAAAACATATTCCGCAGCTTATATTATAAACAGGAAGGCCGCCAAGAACTTATGCGAAAAATTACTTCCTATGTCTGTACCGTATGACCATGAAATGATTAAGTTTTGGAAGTATAATATTCGTCAATTTTCAGTATTTCCATCTCCTGTTCAAGTTCGATATGAAAATTCTTTCCTTGGAGAATACTATAATAACAAATCAAATAGATTTCCATTTTATAGAAGAATTCCCGTTCTTTTATATAGAGTTTATACGCAATTAATACGAAGTTTGAACTTTTATAAATTAATAAAAAATGTCTAAAAAATTAAGTCATTTGAATGTTTGTTATTCTACAAACGAAGATTTCGCACAACATACGTTGGTTTCTATTACGTCTCTCTTGGAAAACAATTCTTTAAGTGAAAAAATAATCATACATATTTTTTACGCAGACTTAAAACATTTAACAATTACTAGATTTTCCTCGTTGGAAAATCATTACAGAAATGCAAAAGTAGAATTTCACAAAATAGATGCAACACGTTTTGAGAGGTTTGATCTGACTATATTACATATAACAAAGGAGACGTATTTCCGTTATCTAATTGCAGACATTTTGTCAGATGTTAACTATGTTTTATATCTCGATGGAGACACTATTGTAAATGCTGACATATCAGAACTTTTTGATATTGATTTAAGCGGATTCTATTGTGCCGGAGTTCGCGATATTTATATTCAAGAATTAGGATACAAAAAAACGCTCGGACTTGGAGGATTATATATAAATGCAGGAGTGATTTTGTTCAATTTAGATGAAATGAGAAAATCTAACATTGCTGATACTCTCTTTAAGTTGAGTACGGAAAATAACTTTAAATTCCAAGATCAAGATGCGATTAATATCGCGTTTAATGGAAAGATAAAAGAGCTAGACTGTATTTACAATTACAAGCGCATGCATCAGAAACGATTTTACAGGAAAGCAAAAGATGCAAAAATAATTCATTACGTTGGTCCAAATAAACCATGGAAAAAATTTACCTTTAATAGACTAAAACGTCTTTATTTCAAATATAGAAAAAAAACTCCGTTTATAAATAAAAAAATAAAAGTAGGATTACTTGTAGATGAATATTTTGGTGCTTGGAGAACAGCCTTCGGGGGATATGGATTTTTGGCTCGAGAAATTGTCGCAAAGAACTTACCTTGTGAGGATATAGAACTTGAAGTAATAATAGGGAAGCAAAAGAACAATCCATTTTGGGCATCAAGTCGTTTAATTGATGATATAAAAGTCTGGAGATTACCAAGATTAGATTGTCTTACTCGGCGTTGGTTGAAGCGTGCTGATTATGACTGTTGGCTAAGCATTGAAATGTGTTATGATTTTATTTTAAGGCTGGATCCTAATTCTAATCGCAGACTTATTTTGTGGATACAAGATCCCCGTCCAATATCTGCGTGGGAAAAAATTGGTGAAATGAAAAAAATTGAAGACCATAGTTTTTATAATCAGAAGAATTATGATCAAGTAAAACGCTGGTTTGATATGGGACGTGTAAAATTTATTACACAAGGGGAAACGCTTTCACCACTTGCTCGTGAATTATATTCATTCTCATCGAAAGTTGAACCAGATATTGTTCCTAATCCAGTATTTATAGAGCCGAATTTCAGTTTCAATATTGAAGAAAAAGAAAAAATAGTTGTGTTCTTGGGTAGGCTCGAAGCACAAAAACGTGCTTGGATATTTTGCGAAATCGCAAAATTGATGCCTGAATATCAATTTTACGTCATTGGTAAATTTTACAGATACCGCGATGAAAATGAAAATACTCTCCGTTCGTATCTTGATGGAAAAATAAAGAATTTACATTTCTGTGGACATTTATTTGGCAAAGAAAAAGTACTATTGCTAAAACGTGCACGTGTTTTGGTAAATACATCTATATGGGAAGGAATTCCAATTTCTTGGCTTGAAGCTCTTTCTTATGGAACTGTAATTATATCTGCATTTGATAGGGAAAATATCGTAAAACGATTCGGAAAATATATTGGCGAAATAAAAGGCGACGGAGAAAACTCTGCAAACTTATTTGTTCCTCATATTAAGAGTTTTTTGGAAGATGACGTTCTTTATGAAAAAAATGCGAATCAAGCTATAGATTACATAAAAGAAAATCATGCTTTTAATCAATTTAAGAAAAAGATAAGAAATATAATAAGAAAGAGTTTATAATATGAAGATTCCAATTTTTTGCAAAATAGAAAAACTATTTAGAATATTAAAAACTAAAATAGGTTGTAGATATTATTCTAAAGACATCTACAATGTGGTGAAAGATCTTGAGAGATTTGGTATAAATATAGACGATAAAATTATATTTGAAGATCTTAATATATTCAATTCATACAAGCAGCTTCCGATTGTAATAAAAGAGAATTTCATCTATCAAATTTACAATTTTATATCTCAAAACAACGAGAGATATGTTTGCATAGATATAGGGGCAAATGTTGGTATTTCCTCTTTATATTTGGCGAAAAAAGATTTTATATCAAAAATTTATGCGTTTGAACCATTGAAACCTACATTTGGCTTTTTCTTAGAAAACTTAGAAAATAATAAAATATTAAGTTCAAAAATTGAAGCGTTTAATTTTGGTTTAGGAGATAAAAATGATGTTTTAAAAGTACATTACAATAAAGACCACATGATGTCTGTATCTTCTAATGCTATTTTTGATTCTTGTTTTGAAAGATATTCAATTGAAGAAATTACGATTAAGAATGTTAGCGAAGTAATAAAACCTATTTTAGAAAAGCACAAAGAAGAAAAATTTTTTATAAAGATAGATTGTGAAGGCGCTGAATATCAGATTATTCCTGCACTTTATGAATCTGGAATGCTTAATCATATAGATGTAATAATTACAGAGTTTCATGGACAAGCTCCAACACGTTTGTTGGAAATATTAAAAAATGCGGGTTTTTTCTCTTTTTGCGAATGGACAAGAAAGGATGATTGGGAAATTGGTATAATAAAATCAATAAGGAGTATAAATACATATACAGAATGACTAATGAACTCATGAATGTATTTATCTTGAACATAAAGACTTCGATTATTCTTTCAACCCGTTTCGAGATACTCTCGAAACGTCATTTTATTGCTCATCAGTTTTCATTTATCATTTATATATCAAATCTACTTCGCAGGATAGATGTTAAAGTACCTTTCTGCGTCTTCTTTGGTGGCGTTGCCACGATAGTGTTTGAACAGAATATCCGTCCCTGTGTGGGATAATATGAGAGCTGTGTCTTGGAAGTTTCGCTTCCAAGCGACGTGGTACGAGGCAAAGCTATGCCGCATTGCGTTATGAGGCGGGTAGCGGGTTGCAACTTCCATTGTAGAAACTTTACGCCTATTCACAGAGGCGTTTGCATTGTCTTTTGCCAAGCGTTTAACGTCTGCGCTATTGATTAGTAGTCCTGCCCTTCGCAAAGCTCGTTCTCGGCGCTTCTTAAATTTTCTTTCGCACCAAGTAAATGCGCTCTTTGGAGTTCGTTCAAGCCACGCCCAGAGATTATCTGGCAAGTTCTCGATATAGTTGCGCCGTTGCTTTTTTGTCTTTTCAGCCGGCGTCAGAATCCCCCCCTCCTTAAAGTTTATTTCGTCGTAAGAAACTCTCGCTATTGCGGAAGTGCGCATTCCCGCAAATAACCCCAAGGCTAATAGCCCGCAAACTTCGGGATCTATATTTTCGTTCGAACGCAACAGCTTTTCAGTTTCCTCGACTGTAAATATTCCGATTTCGCCCATTACTATTTTCGGAATCTTCATTCCCATTGCGATATTCTTGTCTATCCATTCCTTGCGTTCAAAGAACGTCCAAGCGGCTCTTATCGTCGAACGATAGTTCCGTTGTGTTACGCTACAATACGGAAGTGCGGCAATCCAGTTTTCAAGTGTTTCCCGCTTTATACTTGTCAAAAGTTCGTCGCCGTAGCTTTCGCAAAGTTTTTCCATAATGCGTCTGGCATGGGTAATATAATTCGGGTCGAGTTCCTGAATTCTCAAGCTTCGAATATAGACGTCTGCCCCCTGCAATAGAGATACGACTTCCCTCGTTTTGTGGTGCTTTTGATAAAACCTCCATATATCGATAAATGAGATGTTCTCACGTTCGCTATTTATCGTTAAAATGTCGCTTATGTCGGTAGGAGAGAGGCTAAATATTTCGCTCTTATCCTCGTTGACATATGGCGACATCTTCATCGCAAAATTCTCTTGTTCCGCTTCCGTTTTGAAGAACTTTGAGAATCGTTTACCTTTAATGTTCCACGACACAACAAAAGGCGAAGCCCTGTTTGCATCGTACGATTTTCTTACTTTTGCCGTTCTGCTCATAGGTTTTGATTATAGCAAAAATTGTCAAAACGCGCAAGATTTAATTAAGTTGTTTTTAATATGTTATATGTTATAATAATCGCAATAGAGACGGATATTTTGCCCGAGACATTTTCAAAATACGCCAGATAAAACCGACGCACTTTCACTCCGTGAAATTTTGACACGGCGGCGTAGTCATATGAGCGAAAATGTCATAATATCAAAGCTGACTTCGGTAGAAAGCCAGTTGAGGAATTTAACGGGAACGATACTTACGCAGGATACGATTCTGCAAAGAATATCTGATTCTCTTGAGAGTAAAATATCCAAACAGGTTTTTACGATTTCCGAACTAGCGATTCGCTGGAGTTGTTCGCAATCGCACGTACGGGAGCTGATAAAATGTTATAGAGTTCCCTTAGTACTCGGCAAATATAACAAGCCCCGAAAACCACATTGCGTATTGCGTTCAGAAATCGTAAAATTTGAGCAACGCAGTAGCGAAGAGAAACTAAAACCAGAACGATTTTCACCAATACCGCCATTAGGAAAGACCGCAAGAGGTTTCAATCCGTTTGAAACCGAACCGTCCAAGGGAGTCGTTTTCTCAAAGAACTTTCGGCTTGGCGATTTGGATAAGCGAATTAAGGCAACGTTATGAGCGATAGAATAAAAGCCTTGGCTTTATTGTCGTCGCTGCAAAAGCATAGAGCCGACGATTACGATACTTGGATAAAAGTCGGTATGGCTTTGCATAACGCAGGCGCAAACTGTGCTGATTGGGATAATTGGAGCAAGCAGTCTTCAAAATACGAAAGCGGAGTTTGCGAGCGCAAGTGGAAGTCTTTCACCAATTTTTCGGGCACTCCAATTACGATAGCAACGCTTGTACAGTTCGCAAAGGAAGACGGTTATACCGCAAAAAAGATTCCGAATAAACCTGTTGAAAAGACTCAAACGCAAGAATTTTCAGCGTACCTAAAAGCGCTTTTTAAGTCAGGCGACACAATTAACTTTGTGACGGAATGCTTCGAGCGAAACGGCAAGTTTAGCCCCATAGGTAATGGCATAAATAAAAGCTATGACGAACTCATAGAGGCCTTGAGAACGGACGGCGATATTTCCAACGTTATAGGCAAATACAACGTAAACGCAGGAGCTTGGATTCGTTTAAATCCCATAACTGGAATAGGCAACAAAGACGCGGACGTAGTTGATTGTAGGCATTGTTTAATCGAGGCTGATATGCTGCCGAAATCCGAACAATTAAGAAAATTAAAGGAACTTAAAATTCCTTGCGTAGCCTTGGTGGACTCGGGCGGAAAGTCGATTCACGCAATAGTTAAAATCAATGCGGACAAAGACGCAAATCTCTTTAGAGACAGAGTTGCGGAGCTTCACAGATATTTGGAATTGCGCGGATTTCCAGTTGACAAGGCCTGCAAGAATCCGAGCCGATTGTCTCGTCTTCCGGGAGCATATCGCAACGGAGTAAGGCAAAAACTTTTAGAGGTAAATCCCGACGCTTTACCTTGGGACAAATGGCTGATTTTACAAGAAGACTTGAAACTCGATGTCATTACCATAGACGACATCATCAACGCCGACCCAAACGACACTTCCGACAATTTAATAGGCAAAAGATTTTTATGCAGAGACGGTTCTTGGCTTATTATAGCGCAATCTGGAATCGGTAAAAGCGTATTTGCAATGCAATTGGCTATGCACTTTGCAATAGGCAAAAGCATATTCGGACTTGAATCGCATATTCCCAAAAGAGTCGTCTTGATTCAGGCGGAAAATAATCGCTTGGACTTGATGGAACCGTCGAAATCCATTCTTGAAGTGATGGACGTCTCGGACGAGGAATTGGAGCTTTTGCGCGAAAATCTTTTTATCATTTCCGAAAATAAATCGAGCGGCGCTTTGTTCATAAAAATTCTCGAAAAGATATGTGCCAGATATGTCCCCGATATCGTGATTATCGATCCTCTTTTGTCGTACATAGGCGACGACATAAGCCTTCAGTCGGTGTGTTCAAGTTTCCTTAGAAACCAGTTAAACCCTATAATCCATAAATACAATTTCGGGCTTATTTTTATGCACCATACGGGTAAGCCGCCAAAGGATAAGCCCGTAAAAAATGTGGCAGATTTAGCGTATCTTGGAATCGGTTCGTCTGAACTTACCAATTGGGCAAGAGCCGTATCTGTAATGGTGCAAAATAGCGACGACAACGATGTTTACGAGCTTACACACGCGAAGAGAGGCCGGCGCTCGGGCGTCGATGGACGGACGTTTCTCACCCACGCAAGCGACGGCAAAATCTATTGGCGCACAACTACACAACCCGAAAAGCAGGAAGGCGAACGTGAATCAAAATACGCCTTTTTGAAATTGGAGTATATGCCCGAGCTTTCCCACGACAGCGATTACGCAAGGAGTCGCGTGTTTGAGTATATCGGCAGAAAGTTGAGAGAGTGCGGAAAACCGAGTTCGTTTATCGAAATAAAAAAAGTATTCGACGCCACACGCAGGCGGGAAGCCAACGTTTTAATTTACGACAAGGAGAAAAGAGTCTGGCGCGGAGTCCTCCACAAGAAAGGAGGCGCGGCGTGAGCGAAATTTTCACAACAGTATCCTATTTTTTCAGAAGCAAATTTCGTAGAGCCGAAAAATGTTGTCCAGTGAAAATATACACCCCACCTCTCTCCTTTAAGGAGAGAGAGGGGTATATTTCACGGGACGGAATTTCGGCTGGGTCCGCCTTTTGTTTGGAAATGGGAAATCAACAAAAGGAAAAAAATGGATAGCGAAAAATACAAGCAGACCTACAACGATTGGGTTCAAGAGTTGCCGCCGAAAGAAAGGGAAAAGCTTAAAGCAAAAGGTTTGGATAAGCCTTTGGAGGAAAAACAAAACTATTCTCCAGATCCAGAAGTGGCGTTTGCCAATCTCGGCGAAAACTTCGATTACGACAGCTTGGATAAATCGGAAGAAATTTCGGATTTGTCCGAGATAAACGAGATGGCAAAAGCACACGGCTCTCTTCTGCTTTGTTGGGTATTTCAGCGTCTTTTGTCGAATTCGAAAAAGGACGAATTGATGCTCGATATGAATGCCCTGCTATTTTCTTTGGGAATGGAGAATTTGCTTGAGACAAAAACTCAAACCGCGCTTGCGAAAAGATACGGAGTCACCAGAGCAAGCATATCTTTTCGGGTAAAATCATGGCAAAGATTTATCGGAATAAAGCCCTCAAGCCTGATGAAATCGGAATCAGCCTGCAAAACATACAGCAAAGTACGCATAGCAAATTTGACAAAGAAAGTATAGGCGTATGGAAGCTCAAATTGAAATATCTCAAGAAAACGTTATCAGGCGCATAAACGAACTGCATACCGAGGCTTCGGAACTTTCAAAATCTTCAAAAAATTATGCAGACGAGGCGATTCAAAGAGCGTTTGAATGCGGACGTTTATTGACCGAACAAAAGAAAATTGTCGGACACGGCAAATGGAAGGAATTTTGCGACGCAAACATCAAATTCGCGCACGCAACAATTAGCCGATATATGGGATTATATCGCAAGCTTTCGTTGCCTGAAGAGAATTTGGACAGCAACGAAAAACCAAATTTCTCATATGTGAGAAATTTGACAAATGCAGATTCAAGTACTTTGCGAAAGGCTTATATCGCGACTGGGATTCTTCCTGAACCCGAAAAATCAGAATCGAAAGAGAATTTAACGGCAGTTGTTGTACACGTTAAATATATCGACAATTTTATAACGTGGTACCGCAAGGCGAATTCTTACAAACCGGCAAGGAATTGGAATCCTATCGAGATTGTTTCCTTAATTCAACTTCTTGAGCCAATCACCCAAATTTACAACGAACTTGTGGATATTCACGAAAACTCATGATGATTTCGCAGAGTGGTCGAACGGTAAGACATCGGGCTCATAACCCGAAGAATGACGGTTCAAATCCGTCCTCTATTCGGAAATATTTTTGACAATCCATTCTATGTGAAGCGTTCTGTTAAAGAATTTGAGAAGTTTATCAATATCCAACTGTCAACAAATCGCGAGTAGTTTAATTCGCTAATTTTTCCGACGAGGAGGCTTGAAAGGAATCTATTTAAACACCCACACAAGGCAGGGACGTTCGGCAGACCCGTTTCTCCTTGCGAACGGTTTTTTTGCAATGTTCCACATTTTATAACATCGAGCTTGCGAATCGGCTTAAATAAAGGGTTCGCAAGCTCCCTACTCTTTACATGATGTTACACAATGTTCCACTTTATGCAATATTTGCCGTTTTGACATACTCGCTATATGTATGGACGAAAATATAGCGCAAAAAGTATTAAAAAAAGACATCGAAAATATCGTCAAGAAAGTTGCCGAAGGCAAAACTTTGACAGAGGCAGAACGCTTGAGAATAGAATCCGCCTACGAAAAAAGCACAGATCCAGTATATGCAAAAAACATTGTGGAACTTGCGGAAATATTGGGAGTCGCAAGGCAAACGGTTTCCCGTTGGCGTAGGCAAAAAAGAGCGCCAAAACCGCTTTCAAATGGTTATCACGATGTAGCCCAATGGCGAGACTTTGTAAGAGAACACGGATTTAAAGAAACCGACAGCCCCGAAATAGAATTGTTAAAAGTCCGCAAGCTTCTTGCAGAAGTAAGGCAATCGGAAATGAAGCTTGAAATTATGGAGGGGCAATATCTTTCCATTGATAAAATCCGAGAAGTATGGACTGGGCACATCGGGCAAGTTCGCAGTGTTTTGGAAAGCCGATTTTTAAATGAACTACCCCCTTTGCTTACAACTATCGACGCAATTCAAATTCGCGAAAAGCTCCAAGAAGTTTTAGATGAATGCTATAAAATTCTTAGCAATACAAATGCAGGATTAAGTGAAACTGCAAAAATTGATGAAAATTAGGTTAATAATCTTCTGGAAAAAGTATTGTCGTTGCGCTTCGGTCGGCTTCGGTAATTATCCAGATTATTGTTCTATCGGGGAGCGTGTATGAACTTAATATGCGCAATCCCTCTTTTAGAGCAGTTTCGTTGGCTTCTTTATCTTCCCAAGTCAGGTTGCCCCAGTCGCAATTTCCGTGCCGTATAAGGTATGGCAGCAAAGAGAAGTTCTTTTCTTCGCAATAGCGGGCAAGCGTAGCCGTAGCGACTACTTGTCCTAAGTTAAACTTTGTATCGAATACTATGCCTTTTTTCTTCATATTTATGCCTTTATTGCTTGGTTTATGGAAATTGTTGAGCCTTTGGCTTTCCCTGCGTAGAAGGAGTTGGCGTCCATTCTGGAAGCGGAACGTCTGCGAGACCTTCCGAGCTTCCCGAAGGTATCGTAAATGTAGTTTGCGATGGCTTCTTTATTCTTTACGAGTACGAGTTCGTATTTCTTGCAGGCTTCCTGCGTTTCCTCGGATTTAGCGGAATTTTCCGCTTCATGCATTTTTTCGCATATTCCAGTTTGTAGCCCGAAGTAGTAGTCGGTTTTATTCGGGAATGCGACAGTCTCCTTAAAAGAATTCCAACATTTGAAAAAGACTGTTCGCAAATATCCGTGGACGTATTTGGCGATTTCAATGTCCTCGGGAGTTCCTACCATTACGAGACTGCACCCGCCGTTGAACAGTATTTTGACTTTGTAAAATCTGTTTAGAATTACCGCAATTTCCTTGTCTGCGGGATTGAGACTGCCCTTTCTTGTAAAATATTGCTCGTGGCGAATGTTTCGTTCCGACGGCTTATCGCTTCCGACGTTCGCCATTGAAATGTTATACTTTGTCATCAGGCATTGTGCCATCGCCATTGCGTTTTTGGCTTCCGCTTCGGTTGCTCCGCTATTGTTTGCGAGCGTCAGAAGCTTCTTGATTCTTTTGATTATCGATTCGGTTGTGCTGTCCATAGAGTTCCTTTGATATTGGTTGTTTTCTATGGTGATATTATAACATATTTCTTAATAATTTGCAACATTTTTATTCGGCTTTTTCGCCCGCAGTTCCGCTCTACGAAAGGGTTTGAACGAGAAAAATATTTACAAAAAAAACGAATAAAAATCTTGCATTTTGTTGGCGCTACACCTCCGAAAAATGACATTTCGCCAATCCTTTGTGAGAGCCGATTGGCAGACCGTCTCTCAAATTATATGATGATTTATATAATTATATGATGATAAGAAAACCAAATAAAAACGTTGCAAATATCATTCAACTATGGTAATATCAATAACATAGAAACACAAACAAGGAGAAAAACATGAACACAATAACAATTACAGAAATCGAAGCAAAACGCTACAAGTTCCCCGCCAAGGCGATAGGATACTGGGCGATAATCGAAGAAACCGAGGAATACAAACTCCTTCATAGACTGACGAAAGACGGTCGTCTCGGAAGCAACAGACCGAACAATATATTGAAAATCAAGAAACTGAATGTCGATGACTTTTTTACCGAGAAAAAGCCCAACGACGAAAAACTTTTGACGGCGAAAGCAAGCAACGGACAAACGGTCGTAGTAGCCAGAATACATACAGAAAACATAAGCGAAGCGCAGGTCGGGAAACCGACTGAAGAAACCGTAAAAATGGACGAACCACAACCGAAGTGGCAATCTATGAATATCGGGACGCGCAAGACAAGGTGGATAGAACAACTCTTAGGGAAGATGAAGACGGAGCCATTCACGGCGCAATTTCTCGAAAAAGCAGGCGAAAATAAATTCGTGGAACAGGTCTTGAAAGATACAGATGCCAAACGCAATGGCGGCAAGGCATATAGCTCGATAGACTCCGCGATGCGCGTTTGGAATGGCAGAATTTCGAGAGGAGAATTTTAATATGCCTACAAATAAATTTTTCCACATTCTATGTACAAACGGCAGCAGAATAATTTACGAGGGACGTTTTCAATGCTATTCAAGAGCCGCTGCAATGAACCTGTTGCGAGATAAAATCGGCAGAAAAAATCTGTATGGGCTTGCATATACGATAACGGAAATTCCCATAGATATTATAAAAGAAGTTGTGGAAGCCATAATTCAAAAGAAGCCGATTAAAGAAGGCGACATTACTACTTGCGAAAAGGAAAATCTGCAACTTCCGCAATCTGGATATGCGAATATAACGGATAATAAACGCAATCCAAAAGCTCCGAGAAATCTCGGCGAAACTAAACGTAGGCTCGGCGACCTATGAAATACCTGCTCGACCTAAACCAAACGCTCGTTGACATAGAAAAAGACGCGCCAAGAATTCGACCGTTTGAGCTTCAAATTGAGAGCGAGACGTACCGCCAATGGCTCGTGGAGCTTCTGAAAAATGAGTATGTAATCCTCATAACGGCGCGACCAGAAAAGTACAAACGAATGACTCTTGCTAAAATCGAGTCTCTTACTGGGTGGCAACCGCAGGAAGCATTCTTCGCCGAAATTCGTTCATATCCGCACGCCAAAAAGGAACATCTTTTGAGAAAGTACATCTTGCCGAGGATTGGCAAAGAGCAATTCTTCGGAATAGAGAGCAACCCCAAAACAAGGGCAATATATGCCAGATATGGATTGGACTCCGCACCTGCCATTACCGACGATGGCGAAAGAATCTTCATAGATTATAATCCAATACAAGACGGCGAAGAACTTATCTAAAATTTGACACATCTGCCGTTTTATATGGCAGAAGACAAAGCACGAATTTTAGCGGACGGCATAGAGGTATGGTGCGCATACGACAAGTTGGTCAAAATCGACGAACTTCTTACGCACCCGAAGAATCCTAACACCCACCCTCAGAATCAAATTAAGATTCTGGCACAAAACATTCGTTACCACGGTTGGCGACACGCGATAGTAGTTTCCAAACTTTCTGGGTACATAGTGGCGGGACACGGGAGACTTGAAGCGGCAAAAGAACTTGGAGTAAGCATAGTTCCTGTCGAATACCAAGACTTTGCGACGGAAGACAACGAGCTTGCCGTTTTAGTTGGCGACAATCGCCTTGCGGAGCTTTCATCGCTCGACATAAATTCCCTGCAAGACATAGTTGACCAATTCAAGGAAAACGATTTCGACGCAATTTTTGCGGGTTATGAACCCGCCGACCTTGAATCATTGCTTGAAGAAAAGAAGCCAGATTTTGACGAGGACGGCGAAAAGGAACTCGAACAATCCGAAATTACGATTCAGGCGGGAAACTACCGCTTCCGTATGAGTCAGGAAGATTTCGGGGCTTGGATAGACAAGCTAAGACAGGAAGTCGGTTTCGACAAAGAATCTGTAATTGCGGAAATCCGCAGGAGGCTTGCTATATGATAAAGCTCGAACCTCTTTCGGCGGTAAATCCGTCAACCTACAATCCGCGTACCGCAGACCCGAAGCGACTTGATTTGATAGAGCTTTCACTGCGTAAGCTCGGTTTCATAGCTCCGATATACGCCGACGCCAACGGTGAAATTCTAAGCGGACACCAAAGGCACTTTGTGGCGACCCGTATGGGGTGCAAGGAAGTGCCGGTATTCAGAGTGCCCGCAATGAAATTGGAAAAGCGGAAGGCTCTGAACATAGTTTTTAACAGAGCAACAAATGACGGTGATATTTGTCAGACGCCCCAAAGGGCTAAACGCATACTTGAAAATCTAAATCTCTCGGAACTTGCCAAAAATATTCCAGACAAGGAGTTGGGGAGTAAAGAGTTTTTCAGATGTGCTTATCCCTGTAAGGTGTCGGTATCAGAGCTTTGTAAGATAAATTCAGGCAGATGGATTCAATACGCAAAAAGTATTGCAAGGACACTTCGTAAGGCAGGAATAATTATGCCAATCGTTTGTACTCCCGACGGCAAGGTAATAAACGGAATCGGCAGACTCGAAATGCTTGCGGAGCTGAAAGCCGACACTTGCGATGTCGTGTACATTTCGGAGGACGAAGCAAAATTTGCCGACGCCATGATGAATCTGCTTAGTATGGAATTCGACATACACACCCGCTATGCCGATTTACTACGCTACAACTCGTTCAGACGTGCCCGCAGAGTCCGCGAAGAACTTGGGCACGGTTTTATATTTGCCGTTCACGGGAACAAGCCTTGCCATACATTCGATATTTTCGACAAGGCAAGCAATGCCAAGTGGCGCAAGAAACACGGCGGAGTAATTCTCGACTTCGGAGCGGGACATCTTACGGAGACCAACATTTTAAATTCCGCAGGTTTTGACTGTACGCCTTTTGAGCCGTACCATATTGGCACTTCGGAAATTGATAAGGCAAAGTCTATTGAACTTTCCAAGAAGTTTTTAGAAGTCGTAGCAAGTGGAAAGGAGTTTACGAGCATATTCATTTCAAGCGTATTGAACTCCGTTCCATTCGCCAAAGACCGCGAACATATAGCGTGTATTTGCGCCGCCTTATGCAGACCGTTTACAAAGCTTTACGCTTGTGCTTCAAGTACGGCGGAAACTGGATATAGACAGGTAAATGGAAAAGCTTTTCATAACGAAAGCAATTCTGGCAATATAGCGTTTAGGTTGGAATACGAGTCGGGTGTCAGAATCGGAGACTTTCAGGAAAAGCCGAAGGTTCAAAAATACCATACCAAGAAAGAATTTTACGACCTGTTCAGTCAATTTTTCCGCAAAGTGGAAATCACGGAAATGTCGGGCAACGTAAACGCCAAATGCGGAAATGTCCGACGCATACCGTGGGAGCGTCTCGAGGAAGCCTTGCACTTTGAATTTGACTTACCATATCCCGACGGTAGCCGTATGGGATTGGTTGACGAAGCAATTACCGCATTTAAGCACCGCTATGAAATACTTGGTTGATTTGAATTATACTCTTGTTGGAAATTCTCCGAAATGGGGTGAACCGAAAATAACACCATTCATTAGGCAAATCGAACAAGAAACATACAGAGATTGGCTTGTTAATTTTTTAATGGATAAGTACGCCATACTTATAACTGCAAGACCGAATAAGTATAAAGACGTTACGCTTGAACGAATTAAACAACTAACGGGTTGGCAACCGCAGGAAGCGTATTTTGCGGAAATTCAGGCGACTCCTCCCGAAATCAAGGAACACCTGCTTTTGAATTACATATTTCAGAAGCACGGAAAAGTGGAGACGGCGTATTTTGGTATAGAGAGCAATCCAAAAACGAGAGCTATGTATGAAAAATACGGTATAAGCTCTTTGAAAGTCGAAGATTTTAGAAATACTTTTTGACACTTTGCCGTTTAGTATGGAATTCCATACGGACGACAAAATTATTTCAAGGCAGAGCAACTGGGTATTCGACGAACACGTCGCGCCCGAATTCGACAAGCACGTCAGAAAGAGCGTGCCGAACTACAATCACGTTCAGGAACTCGCGGAGACATTTTCCGACTGGTTCACGTTCCCGAACTCTACGGTAATCGACTTCGGGGCTTCTACTGGCGAAACTTTGCGTCGCATAAAAAGACGCCATTCAAAGACACTTAAACTCATCGGCTACGACAATTCGCAAGCGATGATTGAACAGGCAAAGCACAAGGGAATCGACATCACGTTTGCCGACTTGGAAAAGCCCTTTGAATTTCCCGAACTCTCCTATGGCGTCGCGCTCTACACTTTGCAATTCTTGCGTCCTTGTTTGAGATACGAACTACTGAAACGTATTTACCGCAAGCTTTCCGATTCTGGCGCAATGTTCGTCGTCGAAAAGGTATTGGGTTCGACATCGCAAATGCAGGACATCTTGCAACAGCTCTATTGGGAAATGAAAGCCAAGAACGGCTTTACGTCGGAACAAATCATAAACAAAGCGAAAGCACTTCGCGGTTGTATGTATCCGAAAACCGTAGCGGACAATGAAGCGGAATTCCGCGCACTTGGATTCAACTTTGAAATCGTTTTCAAGGAATCGCAATTCTGCGGTTGGCTTCTTACGAAATAATGAGAGCGTTGCGTTCCATTCTCAAAGACGCTTGGACGCCCGCGGACAGGCGCGAGCCGTGGCGTTGGTGCGAGGAGCATATAAAGAGCATTCCGTATTCGCCTATGCCCGGACCTTTCCGTTCGGACAATTCGCCGTGGGTACGCGAGGTAATGGAAGCGATAGTTGACCCTAAGATAAAATTGGTCTCGATAATTGCCGCAGTCCAAAGTTCCAAAACGACTTCGCCCGAACTTACCCTTTGCTACATAATCGCAAATCTTCCCGGACCCTGCCTATGGCTCGACCAGACCGACGATGACGCAAAGGACGAATCAGAGTCGAGACTTCAAAAGCTCTTTGAATCTTGCGAGCCTGTAAAAAGGCTTTTCCCGAAAAACAAGAACAAGCAAAGAAATTGCACAATCCATTTCTCGAATGGAATGACGCTGTGGATGTTGGGAGCTTACAACAAGACAAACCTGCAACGCCGTTCAATCCGTTGGCTAATCGGCGACGAAACTTGGAGATGGCCAGTAGGTCATATGGCGGAAGCGGAAGCGAGAACAACAGCTTTCGGTTGGCTCGGCAAGTGTATTTTTATGAGTCAGGGCGGCGAAGAAGCCGACGACACGCACCGCAAGTTTGAGACTACCGATATGCGTGAATGGCACTTTAAATGCCCAAAATGCGGTAAATATGTTCCTTACAAGTGGGAAAACGTTGAATGGGACGACGACTGCAAGGACGAAAACGGCGAATACGACTTCGACAAAATCAACCATTCGACAGCTCTAAAATGCGCCGAGTGCGGAGAATATTTTGAGGATTCCGACCGTATGCGTAGAATCCTTAACAAAGACGGAAAGTTTATTCCGCTAAATCCAAATGCCGCAAAGGAAAATCGGGGTTACCATTGGAACGCGCTTGCTTCTATGAGTTGGGGGAAGCTTACCGAACTCTATTTGCGGGCAAAGATTGCCGCCAGAAAAGGCGACAGTTCGCTACTTCAACAGTTTTACCAAAAGCGTTTGGCTCTGCCTTGGAAAGAATTTGCCGAGGACTATCGCTTGGAAATTGCGTCTGGCAGCTATGCTTCGGGCGACACTTGGAGCGAAGAAGCGGGCTTCAATATCAAGGGCGAAATCATTGCGCCGCCTTTCGGAGGAAACGAATGTATTGCACCGCTACGAATTATGTCTGTTGATGTTCAAATGGACTGCTTTTATCTGGTAGTAAGGGCTTGGAGTATGAACGGTTCGAGTCGTTTATTATGGCACGAGAGAGTCCTGACTTGGGAGGATATTGAGGAAGTTCAGAAGCGTTTTAGGATTCTTGATAATTTGGTATTTGTGGACGCAGGATACAATTCATTCGAGGTTTACAAGCAATGCGGCAAGCGTAATTGGATTGCGCTTATGGGCGACAACAGGGCAAATTTCTTCCACAGATTGCCGCAGGGGAAGACGGTTTTGCGCTTCTACTCTCCCGTAAAACACATTTTCATATCGAGGTTTGTAAAGTGCCGTATGCACTTTTGGAGCAATTTGAACGTAAAAGACACCTTAGCAAGAATCCGCAGGAATCAGAATCCCGCAGACGGCGCAACGTGGGAAGTTCCAACGGATATTTCCGAAGACTACTTGAAGCAAATGGAATCGGAGCACCGCATTAAAAAAGGCAACAACTGGATATGGGAGCAAATCGGCAATCGTCCGAACCACTATCTTGACTGCGAAGCTATGAATTGTGCAGGTGCTCTTATGCTAAAAATTATTGGTAATAATCTGGCATAAGTTTAGAAACCTCATTTTTGTAATAATTCTGCAAGTATGAAACTCCCTCAAATTGTTGACTTTTAGAAATTTTTATAAATCTTGGAATATATACCTCTTGTAATATTTCTTTAATTATTTCCCCAGATTTCTCAGCAATTGAAATTAATTCATACGGCAGATTTTCCGTTTGAAAATAAGAACAAATTTCATAGGACTCTAGAAAATTGTCTAAAAATCCGTAATCGCAATGTATTGATTCATTGTTATTAGTACTTTTATATAACTCCGAAGTTTCATACAGAAATGAAGTTATAGTAAGATGCAATTCTTCAAGAAACGGTTTTATCCTGAAATCAGGAAAGAGCGTTGAAACTTTTTTTAAAGACTCAATTCTCATATCGTTAAAATGAATTACTTGTTCCCAAATTTCAAATCGCTTTTCTTTTGATAAATCTATATATTCTACTTCTAATTTTTTATTAGTTTCAAATTTTTTTATATCTTCAATCCAACCATATATTGTATCCGTCCAATTCCTATAATTATTAGATTCGTTTACTGTATTTAACACATCTTGTTTTAATTCATTTAGAATCTGTTCAACAGTCCAATTTTTACTTCTTAGAGCTTCCGTATAAGATTTTAAGATATTTGATGCCTCTGCCTCGTTCCAATAAGTAAATTTTTTTCTAGCGATAGCTTTTATCTTTACTATTTCCTGATTTATAGGGGGCATAGATTTCACCGCAACAACTCCGCTAAGCTTTTGAAGAAAATGCTCTACACTTTCCTTAGTTGGTAGATTATTTTCGTATTTGATATAACTCGTCGAAGCAATATCAATTGACTCAAGTATTGTTTCATACGGGAATTTTTTTAATAGTTTTCTTAGACTGTTTTTACCGGTTTCGTTTATTGTGTATTTCTTTAGAAACTTGTTTTCTATGTGTTGAATTAGATTTCTTAATGTATCTTCTTCGATTTTTTCTAATCCTTTCTTCCACTCAAACATCATTTCCAATTGAGATCGTTTTTCTTGTAAGAGCTCATTCTGATGACGTTGTTTCATCATAACAGAATTATCATCTAATTCACGATCACTTTTACCACTATTACATTCAAAACAGCTTGTTATTAGATTTGATATGTCATTAGTACCGCCTTTAGCAATAGGAATTATATGATCGATATGCAATATCACTTCAGGGGCTTTTTTTCCACAATATTGGCAAGTAAACGAATCCCTCTTAAATATTTCAAATCTAATCTTCTTTGTTAATGTCTTACGTTTTGTCATATTTGTAATTGTTTAATTTATCTCATTTTAATCAATCTTTTTTGACACAAGCCTTTTTGTAAATGGCGAATTACAATTACAAAAGAGGCTATACGGTAGCGGAATTAGAGACGCTACTTGTTCAGGTAAAAGCCGAGCGGGAGAAGTATCTGCAATCGGCAAGCGATAGCGGAAGCTCGTATTCGAGAGTCGCGCTTGCGGAAATCGAAAAGAAGTTCAATGGCATAATGGACGCTCTGGAATACCTTGCGCCCGAAACATACCGACCTCAGACAAAGGTAACAATTAGCGGAGTATTCGGAGGAGTGATTGACTAATGCACTTCCGAAAGAAAATCGCCAATCTGTTTTATTCCGTGGGCAACGCTTTCGAGTCTGCCCGAATAACGCTCTCTCGAGGAAATCCCAATACTGGGAATCCCACCGATGCCAAATACGAGCTACCCACCTATACCCGCGACGAGCTTGTAAGGAAAAGCCGATATTTGGAGAAAAATTCGGGTCAAATACGGGGAGTTCTCCGCGACCTGAAAGTTTACGGAATCGGCAGAGGAATTTACCCAAATGCCAAGACCGACAATCAGACTTGGAATAAACAAGCCGAAGATTGGTTCTTCCGTTGGAGTCGCCATTGCGACATTACAAACCGCTTTTCTTGGCGCGAGTGTCAGGCAATGATTTTACGCGCACTTGTCGTTGACGGAGAAGTGTTCGTAATAAAGACCTTTAACGCATTCGGCGTTCCCAAAATCCAGATTATCGAGGGACACCGCCTTATGTCTCCCGACCACGGCGCAAATCCGTATATTGCAGACGGCATAGAGTTCGACCGCTACGGACGTGTTAAGAATTACTACTTCCAAATTGGCGAGAAATTCCAGACGGTGAAAGTTCCCGCAACGGCGGTATTGCATATCTTCGACCCAGAACGAGTTTCGCAATCGAGAGCATATCCGCAAATTCAACATTCGATTAATGACGTAATAGACCGCAAAGAAATTCTGGCTCTTGAAAAGAAAAAGGTAAAAGCCATATCGGACATCGTTCACGTCTTAAAAGGTGGGCAAGGAATGAGCCTTGACGGCGATTATAAAGTCGATGTCGGCAACAAGTCGGACGGCACTTCGCCCGAAACTCTCAATAGAGTCCTTGGAGGTAAGAACGTTAGAATCGACCCAGACGAAAGTATAGAGGTTCACGAAAGCAATGTGCCGAGTCCTACATTTTCGGGCTTTCTTACTGAGCTTGACCGTAGCGGTTCGCTTGGCGTTCTCCCCTACGAATTTACCATAGACCCGTCTAAAATAGGAGGAGCTTCCGTTCGACTTATAGCTTCAAAAACTCAACGCTACGTTGACGATATGACGCAACTAATTGACGAACGTTTCAACGAAGCAGTTTGGTTCTTTGCCGTAGGTTGGGCTATTACAAACGGCGAACTTCCGCTTCAAGAATGGTGGTGGTACACAACTTGGACGCACCCGCGCAAGCTTACTGTTGACGCAGGACGCGAGGAACAACAAAACCGCGCAAACGTGGAAATGGGCTTAAAGACTTTGGAAGAAAGTTTCTCGGAATGCGGCTTGGATTTTGAGGACGAAATGCGCACCAGAGCAAGCAACGCCCGATTCATTTTGGATTTGGCGGGAATCCCAAAAGATGAACCTATACCCTTGTGGATGTTGTATAAGGTGAACGGAACGCAGGTAATTTCAAACGATAAGGAGTCGGCTAAGTCGTCCGACGACGACAAAAAGAAAGATGAGAAGAGCGACGATGAATAACGCATTCTTAAACGGAATATGCAGACCGTGGAACATTCACGCGCCAAGCTTTCTTGCGCTGTCGTTAAGAGTCTTGGGAGACGCAAAAGGCGGAGTATCGCTTTCGGAGTGGAGAGACAAGTTTTCGCAGTTTGTTCCGCAACGCCAGAATATGGCGGTTGACCCGAACGGAATTGCGCACATTTCCGTCCACGGAACGCTTTTTAACAAAGAAGCTCCGTATTTTGTGGCAGGCTACGGCGGCACTGACTACGACGAAATTCTTACCGACTTAAAAAAAGCCAATTCCGACGACAACGTAAAAGGCGTATTCCTTTCAATCGACAGTTGCGGCGGACACGCCTGCGGAAACGATAGAGTTGCCCAAGCTGTGGCGCATTGTAATAAGCCAGTATTCGCCTATTCGGACGGTATGTGCTGTTCGGCGGCATACGCGATAGCGACGGGCGCGTCTTACATAGCGGCATCTCCTGATTCCACCATCGGCAGTATCGGAACTATTCTTCCTTTAATGGACGTTTCGGGATTATGGGAAGCAATGGGAGTAAAGCCCGACTACATAACAAACGCCGAGGGAACGCTGAAAGCGGCGGGCTATCCACCGAGCCAGTCCGCAGAGGAACGCGCTTCTTTGCAATCGGAAACGCAAAGCTTTTTTGAATTATTCAAATCTCACGTCAACACTTACAGAGACGTGAAAAAAGAGGATATGCGCGGTCAGGCGTTCGTCGGAAATTCCGCACTAAAAGCGGGGCTTGTGGACGAAATCTGCGACAAAAATTCCGCATACAATAAACTGTGCATTTTGACACGCTGATAGTTTGTATGGACGATATTGATTCCAACAAACAAAACACTCTTGCCGAGGCTCTCGCCAAAATCGAGACGCTTACGGCTGAGAATACGAAGCTTGGTTCGGATTTGGCAAATGCGACTTCACGCATTTTAGAACTCGAAGCCGAGCTTGACGCAGAAAAGACGGCTCACAATTCCGCAAAGGAAAGTCTTGCCGCCTTGGAAGCGAAACACCGAGACATCGACAAAGAAGTCTCTGCCAGAGTCGCCGAAGTTGCGGCTGAAAACGGCGTTGCGCCCGTGGAGTCCGTTCCGAACGGCGGCGACGATGAATCTCTCGAAGACCTTGCAAAACGAATAGACTCTGCAAACGGAATCGAGAAAGCGAAGATAATCGAAAGCAATTACGACAAAATTATGTCGGCATTGAAAGGAGTCTGCTAAGTGAATACCATTCCGCAAACTCTTAGACGCTCGCTGATTCTCAATAGCGCAATGGAGGCGTTCAAACACCGTCTTGTTTCGCTTGGGCTTTTCTCGACCGTTCTTCGCAACCTTTCGCTTGAAGGCAACAACGAAATCGACATTCCCTACATACCGCTTGCAACGAGCGCGAGTAAGGATTTCGACGGTAGCTATAAGTTCGACAAGGGAGACCTTGAAAGCCGTAAAATCACGGTAAACAAGCGTAAATACCAGTCGCTGACTTATACGAGCGAGGAAAAGGCGCGTCAGCCTTATTTCGACCCCGTAGTTCTCGGCAGACTCAAAGGCGAAAAGCTCGCAGAAGACGTATTGCTCGACATCTTGTCGGTGATTACAAAAGCAAACTTTGGGGACGCTATTCTTACAAGCACCGCCGCAAACTTCGATACCGACGAGATTATCGACTTGGAGACAAGGCTCGACGAACTTGAATGGCCAGACGCTCCCAGAGGTATGATTCTTAAAAGCTCGTATCTGGCGAACGTCAAAAAAGACATCAAGGAAAGCGGCGGGATTTCAAACTTCGGGTTCTCCGCTCTTGGAAATCTCCCGAATTTGCTCGGATTCTCGTTCTCGAAGTTCAACCGACTTCCCGAAAACGGCGAACACTTGCAGGGCTTTGTAGTGTATCCGTCGGCGATTATGGTTGCTCTCGCTCCCATTCGCCCGACCGAAAACGTTATGAAGCAACTTTCCACCTACACCACCTATACCGATCCGCAGACTGGGTTGACTCTCGAATATCGAGCTTGGGGCGACGCCGACAGCGACACGTCAAAGGAGATAATCGAATGTAATTACGGCTTTGGTGTCGGTGAAAACGCGGCTTTAAAACGTATCGTATCGGCATAGTATGAACACGTTTGTAACGATAGGATATAAGGCTGACGGCAAGTCGGAGATTTTGGCAAATCCCGACGTGCCATACGCCGAGCAGAAGGCTCTGCTTAAAACCGTAGAGGGTTATTCCGAAGTCGAGCTTTGGAGTCGCTCTCTTGGCAAGATTAGAAGCCGAAAAATCAAGGAAACTTCAAAAAAGGCAAAGGTTAAGAAATGAGAGAAAACGACATTTTAAGAATCAGACCCGAACATACACATTCGGGCGGTTTGCAAATCTGCGACGACGGAGCGGACGGTTTCGTCCAGAAGCTCGGCTTCTTCGGAGTCGCACCCACCGTTCAGAAGAAAGGTGCCGCGCAAGCCAAGCTTGCGGGCGACGCCACTCTTGCGCAGACAATCGCGCTTGTGAACGAATTACGAGAAGCCCTTGTGGAAAAAGGTCTGATTAAAGGTTCGGCTTAGATTTTGGTTGTACCGTAGTGTTGTGTGTTAGTTCCGAGGGGGCTTCTGGGAGACTGGAAGCTCCCTTTCTTTTTGACATTTCGCCCTTTGGTATGAGCTTTTTTAGTGAAATCAAATCCGCGCTGAACGAAATCTTCGCTACGTTTTCGCAACCAGTTGTGTGGCGCGGTCGGGTAATGAACGCGATAATTGCCGAGGGACAAGCGGCGGTCGAATTGGAGTCTGGCGGATTTGTTCCAGACGAGACTTTCACGGTTAAGTTTTTGGAGAGCGAGCTTGACGGCGAATATCCCAATCTTGGCGAAATCGTCGAATACAACGAAAAGCAATACCGCATACATTGGGTGTCGGTTCGCGCTCATCGCGGGCAAGTAGAAGTTTCATTGAGAGCGATAGACCGATGAGCGGAAGTTCCGCTTCCATTGAAGGGCTACGCCCTTACGCGATTGCTTCGCAATAACGCTATCCTGATAAAATGAAAATCAATTTTGAAATACGTACCGAAGACTTTGAAAACGCTCTTGTCCGCTACAAAGTTGCTTGCCAGAAAGACTGGCAATTCGTGATAAAACAGCAGTCTCGCATAGTCGGCGAAAAGCTCGTTAAGTTCACGCCGCCCAAAACGTCAGGAATCGGAAAAAAGAACGTAGCACGAGACATAGGCAAGGTGTTTGCCGACTTGGGAAATACCAAGTGGGAGGATAAGTCTCTCGATAAAATGTGGAAAGCGGGAAACTTCGAGGGCGTAAAGAAAGCTCTTTCAACCCACCCGTCAAAGGAGACTTTGCCCATATTTCAATACGAAAAGATTTTCAAGAAGCCCATACGCGCCATTCATAAGGCGGCTATTGGCAAAAGCGGACGAGTTCCGAAGCATTTTAAAACCCGCTACGCAGTGGCAGGTAAAGGCGAACTTAAAAAATACATAAAAATCTTCCAGTCGCACGTTGGTATTGCGAAGTCAGGCTGGCTTGCAGCTCTCAATAAATTAGGCGGGAAAGCACCCACATTTGTTTCAAAACACGGAACGAAGTTCGGCGCATACGTTGACAGAAATCACGGAGACAATCCGTTTTTCGAGCTGATAAATAACGTGACGACTTTCCCGCAGGGCGGAACGCCTATGAGGATTTTAAAACGAGCCTTTCGCGTTCAGGCAAAGGCTATGGAAAACAACATAAAGCGTCTTATGGACGAAAAAGGACGAATCTTTTAGATGAGAGAGGAAATCGAAAACATACTGTTTAATAAGCTGAAATCGGAACTTCCGCCAGTCTTTGCGGGAATGCTTGTTCGCGGACATACTACGGACGCAAGAAAGATTCCGTATATTTCAATCGACGTTGGCGAAATCAAGCCGTTCGGGGATATGACGGAAGCCGACGGAATATTCGAAGCGGAAGTAAACATTGCAATAGCCGATTCCGCCCACGCCATACGCTATTGCGAACTTTTCAAACGCATTCGGGCCATTCAAGACGCGCTTTACGATTATAGGTATGAGTCGGCGCGACTTTTAATCAACGCTCTATGGTTCGAGGGAGATTCCGACGCACGGGACGACAATAACGTCGGTACAGTTTTGACGTATAGGGCGATAGTTCAATTCCTGTAAATTGACTCGCCTTTGCATTCGCAAAGCGTCTCGCCCGCTCGCTTCGCTCGGGGTCTTTTGCTTCGCAAAATCTCATTCGCGCTTCGCTTGAATTTTGACACGCCGCCATTTTGTATATGTCAAACGAAGCATACAAATTAAGGGGAACGAAACAGCCTATCACGTTCGGAGTCGAAAAGCTTGACGGCTTTATCGTTGACGCAACCGAAGAAACTATCGAAGGCGAAGAACTTGAAGTCGAAGACGAAAACAGCGATGTTGTCGCCCATTTTTCGGGCTTCGGAATCCGCTATAAACGAACCGCAAGCGTGATTCCTCTTGTGGGGGCAAAAGCGCCGAGTCCGGGGGACTCTTTTAAAATTGGAGAGTCGTTCCAATTTATCGTGAAGTCGATAAAAAAGAGCCGAGCCAAAAAGGACGTTGAAAAGTGGGATTTGGAGGGAACATACTACCCGAACGTTTCAATGGAAGTTGTAGGAGGGTAATTTGTGGAAGACTTCTACGAGGCGTTTATAAATTGTTCGCATAAGGCTTTGGGCAAACGCTTGAAGCCTTTTTGCTTGCGGCATTGTCTGTATTTGGAAGCGATAGGCTCGCCCATTATGCGCGTAATAAACGGCGAGGAAGTTCACGTCTCCCGAAAAGACTTGGAGCTTGCAGTAATTATCTGCTCGGCAGACGGTGATATTCTAAAAGCATTGGAAAAGACAAACGGTATCGGCAACTTCGGAATGAGACTGCATTTCTTTAAGCCCGCATTAACGGCGTTCTTAGGGTATCTAACAGACTTTATAGCCGTTCCCGAACTTTGGGATAGAACCGAGGGCGAAAGCGTGTTAAACGCCCCTTGGATACTCTCCCGTGCGATGTTGCTACTGTCCAAAACGTCTATGACGCTAAAAGACGTTTGGGATATGCCGCTTGGAGAACTTCTCTGGTATTGCGCAACGATAGCCGAGCAGGAAGGAGTCGGGCAAATCCAATCCGACGAAGAAAAACGTATGATAGAGGAAGCTTTGAAAGCGAGAGAAGAAAATGGCAAGCAGTAGCATATTGGCAAAAATCGGGCTGAACTCGGCGGGATTCAAAACTGGACTTGCCAAGTGCAAAGCGGCGGCGTTGGGATTTAAAAGTTCCGTAGGCGGTATGTTTTCGGGAATCGGCGGGCAGATACTTGGAGCGTTGGGATTATCGGCAGGAGTTGCGGGGCTTGGTATGCTTGCAAGAAACGCGATAGACACTGGAAGCAAAATATCCGATATGGCAACTCACTTGCGAGTAGGCACAACCGAGCTTCAAACGCTTATGACGCTTGCAAGAGACGCAGGAGTTGAAACCACCAAGTTTGAAATGTCTCTTAACAACCTGAATCTTAAAACGATTGAAGCTTGCGACGGCAATGAGTCTTATAGAGAAGCGTTCGAGCGTCTGGGAATAGAATTGAGTTCATTCGCAAAACTTCCGCTCGACAAGAAAATGCAGACGCTTGCAAACGCCTATAAGAAGTCGGGAGAGTCTCTTACGGGGCTGAACGACATTGCAACATTGCTTGGTCAGAAAGCGGGTCCGCAAATGCTCGAAATTTTGGACAGGCTCGCAACCGAGGGAATGGACAAACTAACTGAATCCGCAATCGCAAGTGGCGATATTATGGACGAAGCTACTGTTGCCGCCCTCGACCGAGCGGGAGACGAAATCGGGCGTTGGCAAAACCGAATCATAATCGGCTTTGGAACATTCCTTGCAGATATGGGAAGTTCTTTTGGTCGCCAAAAGTGGGGGCTTATAATCGGGCAGAAATTTGCACAGGTAGGTGAATTTATAGAAAATTCGGTAAGGAATATTGCCAATTACGTCTTGGCGACATTCGCCACAATAGGCAGGTTCTTAAACGGACAATTCGGGAACATAATTACGCCCATACGCAACGTTCTTACGGATTGCTTGATGTATATAGGAGACGCCCTTGCGACATTTTTCGGCTACTTCGATTCTGGTTGGGAGCGTGCCATAAATAAGGCTGTGCGAAAGTTAGATGAATTGCGCAAAGAGTCAAACAAGCTTGCCGAACACGACAAGGGACGAAACTTCGGTGATATTTGGAGCGAAGAAATCGGAGCGGCGGAAACGAACAACAAGGCTCGCAAACGTTCGGACTTGTGGAGCGCAAATAGTGTCGATTGGTACGATACGGAAATAGCCAAAGCCGAAAAATTGCGCAATATCGAAAAGAGACGCGCCGAAGAAGCGGAGAAAGCACGCAAAGCCAAATACGACAAAGCCGACCAAAATGTAAAGATTGACGATTCCAAAGACCGCAAGAAATCCTACGCCCGCGAAAAGGGATATAAGGATTCTTCGCTTGCAAAAATTGGCGGTGGAGGACTTACGGCGGCTCGCTATGACGTTTCCGAAAAGCAGTTGAACGAGGCGAAACGCCAATCGAAACTACTTTCGGAAATTGCCAAGAATACAGAAAAGCCCGCTTCCACTTCGGAAATTCTTATGAAATAATCTCTTGACTTGCGTGTATCTTTTTTGATACACATTTGTCCATAAATGAAGAGGAACGATAGCATAGCAGTAAATTTCTATTGCACGGCAAGCGGACGTGAACCCGCACGCGAGTTTCTTCAATCTCTTTCCGACGAGGAAAAGAAGATAATAGGAACCGATTTAAAGGTTGTGCAATGGAGATGGCCTACGGGTGAACCTTTGGTAAAAAATCTCGGAAATTCAATCTATGAAGTCCGTTCCACATTAAAAAACAGGATAGCCAGAATCCTTTTCGCACAGGTAGGAAACTGCCTTGTCTTATTACACGCCTTTATTAAGAAGACGCAAAAGACAGACGATAAGGATATAAAATTGGCGATAAAAAGATTAAAGGAGGTAGAAAATGAAAAATAACAAACATATCGGTTCGTCGTTCGACAGTTTTCTCGACGACAACAATATTCGTTCCGATGTAGAGGAGCTTGCTTCCTGCAAATTTCTTGCGACAAAACTTTCCGAAGAGCTTGAATCAAAAGGAATGACTATTGCGGAATTTGCCCGAAAAATGGGAACTACGCGAGCAGTTGCCACAAGAATCCTCAATCCGAAAAATACAAGTCTGACATTCAAGACCGCAACAAAAGCTTCATCTGCATTGGGACTTCGTTTTGAAGTTAAACTCGTAGAAGCTTAAAAGAATACACAAATTTATGTAAGCTCTCTTCGGAGAGCTTTTTTTGTGCTTTTTGACAGCGAGCCTTTTTAAGAATGAAGGTTCGTTTACATAACGGTGAAGTTTGCTTCCTGCAAAGTTCGGGAGAAAGAGTCGTTTCGGTTGATTCCGTTACGACTTGTTCGGCTTCTTGGTTTGTCTATCCGTATTCGGCGGCACTTTCAAATTCGCCGATAGTCAATAAGTCGGCACACCCGATATGGTCGGATTTGTATTGTAAATCGGTTGCCATAAAACGCCACGGAGACGGAGCTATAATTACGGCGCAATACGAAGGCGCGGAATCTTGGTCGTCCACTGACGACGCAAATGAAAACACGATAGAAGTTTCCTGCACAATGCGCGAAGAACCTATCGAAAGCCACCCGCGCTTTGAATATTGGGCGGGAACTCCCGAAAAGCCGAAATCTGGAATATTTGACGACGACGGCAAATTTGTCGGTTGGAATTCCAAGACCGATGGTGGCAAGATTATGGCGGGGGTAAAAAGCTATCTTGTGCCGTCGTATTCTGGAACGATAACGTATATTTCAAGGGGAAAGCCGAGTTTGGGCGGTATCGGAAATATCGGCGGTGGTGCGGGTTTGCCCTCTGTCGGCGGCAAGTATCAATGGATGCGAACGGGCGTGTCCTTTTCGTCAATCGCAAATGGCAAATACAAAGTTTCGGAAACCTATCTTTTAAGCGGTCCGAACGGTTGGAACAAATACATATATTCTTAGTATGATTAAGGATTTTGGAAATCAAAAGCTCCCGCGATTTAGAGCGGGCGCACCGCTTGTTGAGCAAATCACAGCGGAGCGTATGAACGACATTTGCGCAATGGTTGAAGCTTGCCGTCTGCAAAACGGCGTCGGCTACAGTATGAACCGTTCGTCGGGAGGAACTACGCTTTCGATACTCGATACTTTCGTTCGGAAGAATTCGCGCCCTTATAGAATTTCTCTCGGCGAGGAGTTTTCGCAAATGGAAGAATCAATGTTAGAAATGTATATAGCAAAGGACGACGAGGAACTTCCAGAGCTTTACAAGCCGTCTGTTGATGCATTGAGAACTGCCATTATAAGCGGATTTACGGAGTTAAAAAAGACGCCGAAAGACGGAGACGCAATCTGGAACGAGACTGACGGGCTTCGCTATATTGTATTTACCGAAAAGACTTTCAAGGACGGCGGTGGTTCGGAAGAATCCGACTTTTACGTCATACGTTTTGAGCTTGGGGAATCCGATAATTTGAAAGTATTTTATGCTCTTTATGTAGGCGAACACCCGAAAGAGCCAAGCGGCGGACGAGAACCCACAATGCCTATTCCCGGACCCGCAGGTCCGCAAGGTCCGAAAGGCGACAAAGGCGAGGACGGCAAAGACGGCGAAAAGGGAGAAAAAGGCGATAAAGGTGATAAGGGCGACAAGGGAGACACTGGCGACCAAATCATAGAAAAGATTGTCGATAGCGGAGCTTACGACGATACGGAGCTTCGCAATCTCATAAAGCAGTTATCCGATTTGCTCGATAGGCATACCGAGCTTATCAATGACAACATACAGGAAATTGACGGCTTAAAGATTTGGAAGCACAACGTCGAGGGCGAACTTCGCACAATCGAAACCGACATCGAAACAATCAAAAGTAGAATCGCCGAACTCGTGGGCGAGGACGAAAACATCTGGGCGGAAATTTCCAAGATATGGACGGCAATTCGGAACATTCCCAAAGGGGAAAAAGGCGACCAAGGCGCGGTCGGTCCGCAAGGTCCGCAGGGAATTCAAGGTCCAAAGGGAGACAAAGGCGACAAGGGAGATACTGGACCGCAAGGGCCTCAAGGACCTGCGGGCGGAAGCGGCGGCACGGTTGGCCCTCAAGGTCCGAAAGGCGATAAGGGGGACAAAGGGGATAAAGGAGACACAGGAGCGCAAGGCCCGATGGGTCCGCAAGGCGCACAAGGAATTCAGGGGGAGCGTGGTGAGAAAGGCGAGAAAGGAGATTCGGCAGACACTTCGGCTTTGGCGGCGTCAGTCGCTTCTTTGGAATCTCGTATGGCAAATGTCGAGGGGCGTATTTCAAGCAACGAAAGCGCAATCGTCAATATGCGTCAGGACGTTGACTATGTTAAGCAGACAATCAATAGCGCGGTAAACGTAGCCCTTGTTGACGCCAACGGCAATGCAGTAAACGTAAAAGTTTTACAGTCGGCGACTGGCGATAGCCTAATGACGGAAATTTACTACTTCGACCCGCATAGCAATATGATGAGCGTTTCAAAGGTATTTTCTAACCGTACAGACCAAAGCGTAACGACGTGGCAACCCACGCAAATTGAATTCGTGCTACCCAACGGCACAAGCCAGACAATCACTATATTTGCGGACGAATCGACACGCCAAGCTCTCGGCACGGTATTTAGAAGCGAGCCTTGCGAAGTTTGCGACGGCGGAGAATCTACCACAAAATTCTTCCTAATGGACGGCGGAACGGTAAACCCAGAGGGCAACTAATGAGGAGGCTTAAACAGAATTGCTCCGACACTTGCGACTGCCAGACAACGGTTATAGCCAGATATACGACGAACCGAGACAATCCGATTTGGGATTTGACGCCGTATCAGGGAGCGGGAGTCGGCAAGCAGAACACATACTGGCGGCTTTGGGAGAGAAGCGGCGATGTCGAATACAATCGTGGTGAAATAGACGCCAACGGAACGCTTACTGGGCTTCCGAGCCAGTTTGAAAGCCAATATTATTACGACGGCTTTATGGAGCTTCAACAAGGTTGTCCCAATCCTTGTTGCACGGTCTATTCTTGTTGGGACGAAATCTCTTGGCCGTCGTAAAAAAAGGATATTTATGTTTAACTTCAATAAGACAATATTTAGCCATATGCCGTTTGTAGCTTATGGAAATCCGCCAGAGTTTAAGGCGGAACAATTTTGCTGTTTACAGGTTGAAAAGAAATGGAAGCTTCACCACTTCGACGGCGAAACTTGGAAACGTATAAATACTGGGCTACCCGACGACGCTACGGAATGTTCGCCCACGGCCGAATTTATTGACGGCAAGTGGCAGATTTCGTTCATCGCGGGCGGAGCAACCCCAGACCGAAAGTTTAGGCTATACAAGATTGCCGACTTGGAAAATCCGCAACCAGAAATTGTATGTGAAGCTGATGTAGGCTTTGTCTGGAAGAATCGAATTGTATTCGGCAAGCGTTCGGGTGGGCTTTACATTTCTGACGCAAGCAAAACGCAAAAGCTGACATTTGCCGATGTCGAATACCTCTACCGAGTTTCCTACAATCCAAGCAATCCGAACGAATTGCTTATTTCGGGGCAATACAAATGCGGCGAACTCTTTTCGTGGGCTTGCAACGCAAAAGCAAGAACCTTGCATAGCCTTTGCGTAAACGGAAAGCCTGCATACAAAGCGGCGTTCTTCGGCAATACCCTCTTTTACGCAGAGCGCGGAGAAAACGACGGCTTCGAGGAACGGCACATTGCTTCTTCTAAAAGCTACAAAAAGACTCCGCTAAACTTTGGTGAAACCGTTTCGGCGGAAACCGAAAAGCCCACGCAAGGCAATATCGAGCTTTTGAAGCATTTTACAAATGCGGCAATTCGTTTTGCAAAATCGGGATTCAAGATTGCCGATACCGAAACTTTATCTGCACGTAAAACCATTTGCGACAAGTGCGAGTTTTGGGATTCCGCCGCTTTCTTCGGGCGTGGCAAGTGCCGCAAATGCGGTTGTTCTTCGGCAAAATTGCGCCTTGCTTCCGAAAATTGTCCGATGGGAAAGTGGTAAACACTACTTTCCGTGTGTATAACGTATTACTTTACCGTCAGATTTTCTAATCTCAATCTCAGCTACTCCGCCTACTTTAAACTCCTTTGGAAGCCGACCTTTTAGCACATAACTATCGTCGTTGTCCGTCACTATCCACGGCTTTTGTTGTAATATCTTATCGCCGTAAATATCTATTAAGTAAATCTCCGCCAGTTTTAGAATTGTATCTTTTGATAATTTTAATGATGTAAACTTATTATTTGGAGAAGAACAAAGCATCTCACTTATTCTACCAAGCATAAATTCTACTTCAGTGTCATTTTTTGCATAAGAAATTCTACCCATTTTGTCTGTTATTGAATCTTTTTTAGGAGTCCATACACCCGCACAATCAAAAGCATTTCCTTTTCTTATTCCAAATTCATAGCTTATTCCATCAAACCCAAATGTGATATTATTATTTTTTTCTTCTATTTGATTTTTTAAAAGTGATAACAAATTTTTTGCGAGTTCATCTGATATAGGAACACTATATAGAGTTTCCAAAGATTTAGAATCATAATTATATTTTATGAATTTTAATGCAAAATGAGTCATATTTCTCGAGCAGATTGCAATATATCTTGCCTGTCCCGGATAACCTGCATCACCGAAGTATCCAAGACATTCTTTGTCGGACTTTAAATAGTCGATTTGTGAATTTGAATGGAATTTTGATGATAGTTCAGAAGACCGTTTTATTTCACTTATATCCGCAAATAGTATTTGTGTAGGAAATAACAATAATAACAAAAATAATTTTAGAAAAGTTCTCATATTTATTCTTTCAACGTCGAACAATAGTTTTATAATATAGTAAAATAATATGTAAAATTTGACACGGCGTCAATTTGTAAATGACGTTGTATATCGACATTCAAAATAAGAAGCTCGTTCAGAGCTTGACTTCCGACCGTTCAGTTCAGACTCCCGCTTTTATGCAGGGAGACAACGAACCGCTAATTTTGCACCTGCTTGAAGCGGGTAGCGAAACGCTCTACCAAGAGAAAACTCTCGACCCGACTACGGATTTTCTGCGGGTTGCAATCGCGCGTTTTTCGGGCTATCCAAAGTCGCTTACCTACGCAAGCGGCTACACGATAAATCCGAACGGCGGGGCGGAAATTCTCCTACCGTTAAATACTACCAATATCGAAAACGCCCTCCAAGACAACGAGTCGATTTCGGCGTATCTGGAAGTGGAATATTCCAACACCGACGGCAAAATCATTACCGTGTTACAGACAGCTTGCAGAGTAAAAAACGACCTTGTGGGCAATGCGCCCGCAGTCGAACTCCAAGACCAGTTTTACGACAAAGTTTACACTGACGAAATCTTCTCAAAGAAGTCCGCAAACCTTTCGGATTTAACAAACATCGCAACGGCAAGAAGCAATTTGCAGGTGCGCTCAATAGCTGAATCCGATGCCGAATATCTCACACGCTTGGCAGATTTTGCCGACCTGCACGACAAGGCGGCTTGTAGGGACAATCTTGAAGTTCCGCACAAGTCAAAGCTTTCACCTTTGGAGCGGGCGGGCATTCTGTCGGACTACGGGCTTTACGCCATAGGCAATTACGGTCAGGGAATCGGAGACGAATTTACCAACAGTCCCGAAAAAATAACTTTCATCACAACCTATCTGCCACAGACGGCAAGCAGTGTAAATCTGTTTAGTCCTCAATATGCAGACTACGGTTTTTTTTATCCCACAATAAGCGATAACGGAACAAAATTTAGCCTTGGCACAAAATACACTTACGATTCCGAATCGGGAGAAAGCAACATCGAAGAAGTATTACTGCCAATTTCAAACCCGATAGAATACGGCGACATCGTTGCGCTTACGGTGGATTCAAGAGCGGTAAAGCTTTACAAAAATTTTGAGCTTGTGGCGTCGGGCAACATTCCCGAGGACTTTTCAATAAACAATCCTTCGGTAATTTTGTCGTGGAAGGGGCTTAAAAAGAATATGCTTTATTCAAATTCCATACTCCTGCCCTTGACATCGAAAGAAGGAATAACCGCCAAGTTGAACTATTCCATTGAAGACTTTGTAAACGGACTTTACCCGCCTACGGGGTTCTTTAAGTCTCGCTTTACGCAAGCGGAAGTTTCGTTCTCATCAAATTATGCAAATAGCGGATACAACGCAAAAGGCACAGGTGGCGCGAATATTGGCGGAAAAAGCGGTGCTCTAAAAATTACTCCAAGCGTTACAAGCTATAACGCGACTCACGATTACTATCTTAGAAGCGGCGGATTTATGCAAACGGGAACGCGGTACAGGATTAAGTTCAATATTTATATCCCGACAGGCAATCCGAATGTTTCAAAGGTACAGCTTAAAATTGGAAGCTATGCGCCGTCGTCATTCGGCACGGTAATTTCAAAGACGAACAATGTTGACAATTCGGGCTACATATTGCCGAAAGACGAATGGCAGAGTGTGGACATTACCTTGCTTTCGAGATTCACAGGACGTCCGACTCTATGTATGTACAAGGGAACTTCCGCTTATTTCAAGTTGGAAGAGGAAACGACGGACGCAATTTATTTGCGCGATTTATACTTATACGGACTTGAAGGCATAGAAGGTTTCTTCTATGGAAGCGCAAACTCGGGCGTATGGAAGAATTTGGGGTGTTCCTCATCAGACATAAACGCAAGTGGCGTTTATTCTCTGCCTACCGACGGCGCGGGCACATACGTCAAACATTTTGATATTTCTTCGTTCTCAAATGGCATATCTGAATATTTTGAGAACTTCCCGAGCGGATTTGAAATTTCGCAAATTGTTCTGCGTTTCAATACCGCAATAGCAGATACGTCCGCCGCCGAAGACGAGATGATGAAAAATATTTTCAGAATTTCATTAGGCGGCGGCTACATTTGCGAGGAGCAGATACCCGCAGTTGCCGCAAATACGCCATACAACATCTATCCTAAAAACGGCGCAGTAAGCGGTTTTTCGTATGTGGAAATTCCCTCTATGTATGCGTGTCCTTGCGGCGGTTCGATTGACCTAATTTTCACGAAAGTAAACTAATATGAATAAATACATT
>JABLTK010166093.1_pt1 | contig 42257 bp, 54 predicted proteins | sample 7160131 | NCBI WGS metagenome assembly JABLTK01 (sample SAMN14651221, study PRJNA627086) | human gut metagenome | isolation source: feces | host: Homo sapiens
ATTAAAGCAGCGTGGGCCGAAGAGCATTCACCTGTGTACCCTGCTTGACAAGCCGGGGGAGGGGTAGGCATGGGCTTACGTTGCCATGCAAAGTACGCTCAGAATCGCAATTTGGAGTAACTTGTACAATTCCAACGGCTTGCGCCGTTTAGGTCTTTACATATAAGAAAAGCCCCATGCAGGCACACATGGGGCTTCTAGGGAAGTGGTTAGGGTTAGACAGGAGATTTACTTGTTCTTGGGAAGAGTGCCAGTCCATCCGGCGGGCGGGTTCACGCCAACCTCTTCCAAGGTGTAGGTCTCGGTATCCGAGTCATAGGTGATCCACATGCGCTCTTCGGGCTTGCGGTCGTGGATCGCGTTGCGCATGCGGACGCGCATTTCGCCTTCACCCATGCGGAACTCCTTGAACACCTGCATCAGCGTGACCTTGCCGTCGTTCGCCATGAACAGATCGAGGAGCTTGTCCAGAACCTGCTGCTTGGCGTTCCGGGGAGCGGCATGACCCTGCTTGGCACTGCGAATGGGAACCAGAACGCGAATCGCTTCCAGGACTTCGTTCGGGAGCACGAGCTGGGGGTGCTTGCCGAGGATCACCTCAGCGAGGAACGCCTTCGCCTTCTTGGAGGCTTCCTGGTATTCCTTCAGAGCGGCCTTCGCCGCTTCGGAAACTTCACGCTTCGGGGCAGTCGTTTCGAATTCAGCGGTCAGGTCTTCAACAACGATCTGGGACATGGGGCTCTCCTGAGCGGTTACAGGTTCAACGGGGGTACGACGAGAACGACGGGAAGCGGGGGCAACAGTCTGACTCATGTGCGTCTCCTTAAAAGGTAGTTTCTGGCGGGAGGCTCTCCGCCCCGGCGCAATACTGCACCTACACAAGGGCGGCCTTCCTTTCCACCGTGGTGGAACCGTCCCTCCCGTTGAAGACACTATGCTGGATTCCGAGACAGAAAGCAAGCACTTTTTTCGGATTTTTGGGACTTTTTCCAAAAAAGTTTTCAGGCTTCAACTTTCGTTTCAATCGTAGGACTTGCGGAAGCGGTTCCGGCTGGCTCCAACGGACGGCTTGACCTGGCGACGCCGGAACGCCGTTTGACCCCCGGCGGGGCGGGTTCAGTCGACTGCGCCGTACTCCCGTGACGTGGGCAGGAGCCGCTTCCGGAGCGTCCCTTTTTAATGGTAGGGAGGCGGCAGGGCGCAACGTGGGCGGCGGAAGGTCAATGGCTCCGCCCTTCGCGATCTGAGGTTCAATGGATTAAACACCCCGACAGATTTTTAAGATTCATCCCGAAAGAACCGGATTTGCTTTAGGATTTTCCAGAGCTTAATCTATCTGAACCGGGGCGAGTTGACCAAAAACCCACTGTTTTTTGAGATCTGGATTGAAGAGATGAGAGTTCAGTCCGTCAGGGCTTCTCGAAAAAAATGTACTTTCCCACCTTTTTTCCGAGTCAGTGTAAAATCAGCGTAAAACAGTAAACCCCTCGAAATCATTGAAGATCCCCAACTATTATATAATAGCTTTTACTTTTTCCGGGGGGAAATCAAAATCGGAATTTTGTACCCGGTATCCATAACGCATGGATTTGATGCGCCTGTGATACCGATCCTTTTTTCACGTGAAGATTCTGAAAATTATTCACAGAGAGGGAAGCACGCGGAAAACGAACGTCGAAGTACCACAACCCACTGAAATAACTGACTGTACGTGGCACTTGCACAACAAAACGGGAGGCGGAAAAAAACACACAAATGCGCAAGATAATTGAACAAATCTAAATCGAAATTTTAGCGGGAAGTCAATTGACCTTGGATTGGTATCCCTGCGCAGCGTAACCCATTGAACTTGTAGGAGAAAGAAAATGCTTGCTTTTTGTGCGTTTTTGGTGCATTTACAATCCAGCGCAGTTGCACAAATTCAAATGCGCTGGCGTACTCCGCAGTCGCAGAAAACCTCGGTTGGATTTCACTCGCAAGCGACTGAATTTTTAGGTAATACGTTGCGTTACCCGTCAAACCGGGGTAGGAGGTGAAACTATACACAAAGGCCAAAATCCAGAAGCCCTGATCAGTTGAGGAGGCATTTTATGATTTCCCGAAAGGCCGTGAAGCGCAAAACTACACCTGCAAAAGCCGGAACCGCAGTCCTTGAAGTAGAGGACAGGAGACGCATGGCACGTCTTGTAGGGAAGGTTGAAGGCGACGCCAAACGAGCTGAGAAGCGACGGTATCAGGAGGCTTGCATACGAGAAGGCCACCTGACCAACTGCCTTTCCAAGGCTCGTACAGCAGGTCAAGCACGTAAGATCCTTTGGCTGTTCAGCACGAACATGCCAGTGAGTGTGATCCTTGCGTACTTGGAACTTCCTCACGTGACGTGTCCCGCTCGCACGTGCTTCTCGCCAGACTGCCCCAAGGACAACTGTCCAGAGGACTTTGACTATGACCCAAAACGACTGAGTGTCATATTCAAAACTGGACACAATTTCATCAACATGTTGGCATTGAACCCTTCCAGAGCGAAGGTCATGCTGACAGCGGCACTTGAAATCTCGCAACAGGTGCTGTTAGAAATCGCAATTAGGAGACGCAAATGAGCCAGCAACCTTGTTATCCCGGTGTTTTCACAACTGAACGCGTAAGACTCAACCTTTGGGCTTTACCTACCCATGATCCAAAGAACGCGATCTTTGGACCGAACCTGAGCCTTGCGCACATTGCCAACAGCTTGTCGCACATCTGCCGTTTCAACGGCGCGACCCCCTACCATTATAGTGTGGGGCAGCATTCATTGGCTACGCTGGCGTATGCCAAGCATGTCATGGGTATCACTGCTCCGGACATCCTGAGGGCTGTTCTGTTGCATGATGCAGTGGAGGCGTACACAGGGGACATCATCCGTCCCATGAAGAACCACATTGTTACGGCGGTGAGACGAGCTGTCAAGGTATACATGGACGTCGCTGAGGAAGGCAACCGGGAGGCGTTCAAGTGCGCTTATGAGTATCTTCAGTGCGAAGACAGGATTCAGCGTGCGATCTTTGACAAGTACAACGCGACACCTGATCTGGCTGTTACGAAGGCGGATGACGCGCTTGGCTTCATGGAGTGCTCGTTCTTCTTTGGTGAGCCCGATTGGGACGCGTCCCAGTATGACAAGCGGGTTTACTCCTTGTTGAATCCCATGTCCGATGACATGGTGTACACCAACCTCTTCGAGGCGTTCGAAGAGCTTAACATAAAGGATTGAGCATGGATTGGTTCAAGGCTAACGACCTTCCGGCGGTTCCGCATCTGCCTACCAGCAAGCGACTGGTGGACTTTTACGGGTTCGCTATTCGTAGGCAAGAGCGTTTCCTCGCACGTGTCAATGGTACTGCACTGGTGTCCGAGGATCCTATCCTTGACAAGTGGAAGTTCACCAACGCCTACCGAATCCTTGATCGTGTTTCGCAGTACATGGCGAAGAACATCATTGACGACAAGGCGAATTGCTTTGAGCTCCCTCGCGCTCATCGCATGGGCATGTTCCTGTTCAGGCTCTTCAACCGCATTGAGACATGGGAATCCCTTCCGGACTACAAGTACAATGCGTACAACGCGCTTCACGCCATTGAGAGATTCATTGAAGCACGTCGCGCTTGCGGGGTTGCGGTATACAACAACGCTTACATGATGACTCCGCCATGGACGTTTGGTTATGCCACAAGGACGGAGCTGTTCTTCAGGACACTGAGGCGTATGGAAGACAGCGGGGATCTGGAGAGGGCTTACAACTCTTCAGACATGAGCTACACCTACGCAATCTTCCGCCGTAACGAGGGATTTGGGGACTTCTTGGCTTACCAGTTCGCTTTGGACTTCTCTTATAACCATTTAATGTTTGACTACGAGAAGTTCATCGTTCCGGGGATTGGGTGCCAGCGCGGTATGAGGCGGGTTTGGCCTCAGCTTAAGCTGATTGAACTTCCGAGCGTTCTCAAGCGGCTTACGATTAACGGCATTCCGTCCTTCCCTGTCCTCACTGTAGACGGCAAGGAGTTCCCGCTCCGTGGCAATGACATGCAGAATCTGTTCTGCGAATACGATAAGTATTGTCGGGTGCGTGATGACGGTAAGAGCATTAAGAACAACTTCAGTCGCATCCTTTCTCCGTTGGAGCAACCTTATATTCCGAGCGCTTGGAGGGTCTAATGGCTACGTTTACGCAGTTGTGCAACAGAATCGAAGAGCTCGGCTTGCGTGTTCCGTATGAAGGGACAGGCAAGAACGGCAAGATCCTGAACAGGGACTTGGAGGCGGTCATCGCTGAACACTATCGTGAACAGCGTGAGATCACCTTCGGTCGCGTCATGCGTGATCAGTTGCATGACGTTCAGTTGGCTTACCGTTATGACCAGCTCAAGCAGGACGAGCAGGAGGCTGTCATTTCCGACGGTAATAGTTGGGTAGCCGAAGAGAAGTTCGATGGCTGCCGCATGGTTCTGGTCTACCATCCCTATGAGGGCTTTTCAGCCTTTGGGCGTAATCGCTCGACTGTTACCCTGCTTCCGGTGGAGTACACTGAAAAGCTCCTTGTTCCGCTCAACGGCAAGCTGAGCACGCTCAAGGAGTTCGCTGGTCATTGGAAGGAAGAGTTCATATTGGATTGCGAACTGGTCACTGACGGGTTCGTGGAGCTCAATGACGGCAACTTCACCGGGAAGGGCTTGAACGCTGTAACGTCTATGCTTCAGCTTAACGTGCACGACAGCCACCTTGCGCAACGCACTACGGCTCCCATGGAGCTGGTAGCGTTCGACTTCCTTCCCATTGAACGTGAGAAGATCATCACGGAGATTTCCTTCAGGGAAAGGCTCGAGCTCATGCAAGGAATGCCCATGCTCGATCGTTCCGTACGCCTTCCCAAGCAATGGAAGCGGGGCAAGAAGACCTACTTTGAATCATTGGTTGCCAACGGTGAGGAAGGTGTAGTTCTCAAGAACCTGAGCTCGTTCTACATTCCGGCTATTGGCAACTTCCGTGACAAGAACTCCACCATCAAACTGAAGAGGAGTATGTCCATGGCTAGTCATACAGACATTGACGCATTCGTCATAGGCTACACCAACGGCGGTGAATGGGATAAGGCGGGGCTCATTGCTGGCATCACACTCGGCGTTTATTTGTTGGGAGACAACAACGAACAGCTTGGAGTCCATTGGCTGGCTACCGTGAGCGGTATTCCGTTGCAAACACGCATGACTCTCAGTGAAGTACGGGACGGCAAGCCCGCACTCAAGACTGAGTTCTACGGGCAAGTCCTTACCATTGACGGTCAGGATATCAGCGCAAGGAACCAGCGCATTTATCACGCCAAGGCGAACTGGGTAACAGGCTTCCGCCATGACAAGACGGCTTATGAATGCACCATGCGTCGCAGTTTCATTGAAAGTCAAATGTTCTAGGAGACGATATGAAGTACGAACTCGCCGTACTGAGCCGGGGAAGGGCAGACGTTCTGCTGAACAGGCAACTGACTCTCACGTGGCTCCAACATTCTCATTACCCTGTATCCCTTTGGGTGCACAAGGATGAAGCTGAAGCGTACAAGCCTGTAGCCAAAGCGTTCAACGTAAGGCTCATGTTACATACCGCTAACAAGGTGTCTCGCATTCGGGACATCATCATGGAAGAGGCTTACGTTCGGGACGTTGAAAAGCTTGGCATCTTCGATGACGATCTGGCGTTTGCCTATCGCAACGGCAACAAGCTCGAAAAGCTCCATCCCGTCAGCATAGACAACGCGCTTAGACCTGTGTTCGACAACGTAAGTCCGGAGTTCCCCATGATGGGCTTGCGTCATCGCATGTTCGCCCACACTGAAACAAAGACGTGGGGCATTAACAAGCGCATCATGTGGACGCCAGTCCTGCACCTGCCCACGCTGTTGGGAGAAGGTTTCCGTTACGAATGGGAAGGGGACATCCTTGAGGACTTTCACATGCAACTCCAACTGATGAAGGCTGGCTACAGGACGGCTACGCTGAACCTGTTCACGGCTGACGACCAACTTGGAGCGGGTACGAACTCAGGTTGCAACCTTTACCGTGACGACAACCTTCGGGTTAAGGCGGCGATGCTACTACGCAACAAGTTCCCGTCTTGCGTCATGCTCAGGGACAAAACCAATCCCCTCACTGGACGAACGTATAAGGACGTAACTATCCGGTTTTCGCAGTTCCGTAAGTGATCGTAATCGTGGTACTTTTATACAACGCCACTACAACGCCACTACAACGGGACTACAACGCAACTACAACGCTCTACAGTGCCGGGCGGCGCACTCCCCACGCAACCTGTAGGAATGTCTTACCTTTTATACAACGAGACAAAGTGTATGGACGGCATACTGGAACTCTTGGTTGACAAGCTCTTGAGTGGAGCAGAGCATTCTCTCATAGTCATGCGTCGCAAGGGCATGACGTTGAATCCTGCCTACGTTCAACTGAATGAGGCCTCCGTTGCACTGCGCAAGGAGATTGAGCGCAGGAAGCAGAATACTCCTCATAAGCGTCACGTTGTGCGCTTCTTGATGGACAAGGAGTTCCGCATCTCCGTTGACGGCGAAGCCCGCCCTTGGCTGGTGGAGGAAGGCGATACGTACGACATACACAACTATTGCAAGGACGGCTACATCGTTCGTAGCCCTGACATTAGCAAGACAACCTTAACGCTTCACATGAGAGACGAGGGACACTTGTATGAAAGACTCGCCATTGATGCTTGAGGGCGTTCCGTACTACACTGTGACGCAATTCGCGCGTCTGGTGGGTAAAGACGCTTCTCGTATCTCTTACCTTGTAAACCATCCTGAACACAAGAAGCATATCCAGTGTATGCGCAAGGCAGGACGGCCTTTGATTCCTCACCGTGAGGTCGTTCGCTTTGTTCAGCGCGAAGCTGGAATCACAACAGGAGACGCTGATGCAGTTCTTAACTGAGCCCCTTCCATATCAACAGAAGGCTTTTGACAAGCTGAAGGACTTGCGTAACGGTGCATTGTTCCTCACAATGGGACGAGGCAAGACCAAGATCGCAATTGACATCATGGCGCACAAGTACCTTAAGGGTGAGATCGATAGGGTGCTGGTAGTGGCTCCCAATCTGGTTCACACGCAATGGGTTGACGAACAGTTGCCCACGCATTGCCCTGTTCCGTTCAACGCAATGGCGTTCCTTTCTACCAAGACAAAGGCGTATCAGGCGCAGTTGCTTGGGTTCTTGCGCAATCAGCTTGACGGGCTCAAGGTTCTGGCTGTGCATGTAGACGCCTTCTCTCACGACACCGCGGACTGGGCTCTGGACAAGTTCATTGTTGCAGGGCGTACCATGATCGTGCTTGACGAGGCCACTCGTATTAAGACGCCCACTACTAAGAGAACGAAGAAGCTCTACATGGTTCGCAACTGGTGTGGAGGGCCAGCCCTGATTCTTACTGGCACTGCGCTTGCCAAGCGCGTGGTGGACGTGTGGTCGCTGTTCTACTTCATGAGTCCAAAGATCATAAACCAGTCCTTCATGTCGTTTAAGAGCGAGTACACCGTTCTTATGCAAAAGACGTTTGAGATCAAGGGCGGACGCAAGGTGACTAAGATCCAGGAGATTGACGAGTTCCTTTGGAAGCGCGTCAAGCGTCTTTGGGAAGCTTCCCACAAGAGCCAGAATGATATCTTCTCACTGGCTCAGACGCTCAACCTTGCGCCGGATGATGTGCGGTTTATCGTCATGACGCCGAAGTACACGCCGTACAAGAACGTGGACGTATTGAAGGCGCGGGTAGAACCTTACACTGTATTCACCGATCCAAACGACGATGTAAAGCTCCCGCCGAAGACATATCGAACGGTTGAATTCAAACTGGAACCTGTCCAAAAGGCTCTCCTTGAGCAGCTCAAGGAGTTTGCCGTTGCGATGTATCAAGGAACCGTGATGACCCTTCAGAGCAAGGTTTCAATCGGTTCAAAGGCTTTGCAGATATGCGGAGGCTTTTTCAATCCGGTCATCAAGGGCGGTCAGGAAGACAAGAGCGTAGCCATTGATTGCAAGAATGCCAAGCTGGACTACATCATGGAGATGCTGGACGAGATAGGGGACGCTCAGTTCCTTGTCTTCGCGGTGTTCACCAAGGAGATCGTAATGCTTCATGAGGCCCTCAGCAAGCACGTCTCTTGCGCCATGTTGTATGGTGCGGTACCAGACGACGAACGTCGGGAAGTAGTGGCTCAGTTCAAGGAAGGCAGTGTTCAGTGCATCGTTTGTAATCCGGCGGTGGCTGGCTACGGCCTCAATCTTCAGGGAGCCGCATTGCAGATCTGGTATTCTCGGGATTACAATACCGAGAACCGATTGCAAGCGGAAGGACGCAGTAGTCGTATTGGTAGCGACAAGACTGCGGTCTATATCGACCTTGTGTACAACGTGAACTTTGAGAAGAAGGTTCTTCAGTCCAACAAGGAAGGGAGAAGCCTTAACGACTTCTTCATGTCCAGCAACCTTAACGATATTCTGGAGTTAATATGAACATCCCCGCGCTCATGTTGACTGGTCTGCTCTTCGCTACTCCTGCCGTTGCCAATGGAGCACAGGTTGAAGAAACCTACCTTTGTGGCAACTACGCCGTTGCGTGGGAAGAGGACTATTTGAAGTCTGTCTTCGTCATGCAGGGTTCACTTCATGACTTCGTGCTGGAGCAGTGCGCTGAGCATCCTCTTTACAAGCTGTATGCCGAGATTGATGTTTGGGCTGTTCCTTCCTCGGAAGGTCTCAAGCTGTACCATGACGGCAGTCGCAAGCAACTCATCAAGGCATTCCCGCCTTCGGCTTCGGCAAGCAAGCGCATCACAAAGGAGGGCAAGTACCATGCCGTAGTCAGGATTGACCGCAAGAACCTCATTGTCATGCCCTTGGCAGTGAGGGACGAGCAGGGTGGAATCTGGGTAACGGAAGAAGGAATGCGCGTTACCGAGATCGTTTTTGGATTCTTAAACAACTAACCGCTAAGGAGACGCATCATGGGTGACTTTGATTATTTGATGGAAACGCTGGACGAGGTCTCTAATCAAGCTCCCGAGCAGGATTCTCTTGCCAAGCTCAAGGCGTTGGTGGAGCTGTACAAGAACCAGAAGGATACGGTAGACTCCTTGGAAGAACAGCTTTCGCAAGCCAAGGACGCGTTCTACAAGACCTCCAAAGAGCTTATTCCCAACCTGCTCATGCAGAACGGCTTATCCGAGATCAAACTTACTTCTGGCGAGAAGGTGCAGGTCAAGATGGACGTGTCGCCTACCATTACGGACATGGAGGCGTTTGCTAAGTTCCTTGACGAACGGGGTGAATCCAACATCCTCAAGACGCAAATGGAGCTCGGCAAGATGGATGCCAGTATCCTGCGCAAGATCAAGAAGCTGTTGGTGGACAACCTCGACCTTTACCCGGACATCAAGCAGACCGTTCACCCCATGACTCTGAAGGCGTACATCAAGAACCTTTGTTTGCTTAACGAGCAAAACCCGTCGTTTGACGGGGATTCCCATATTGCTCTGCAGGATCTTCCCAAGTGCGTATCCGCGTTCACCTACTACAATACCACAATCAAAAGGAGCAAGTGATGACGGACGAGGAACTGGAAGAGATTCAGTCGCGGGTAGGGAACTATGACATGTTTGTCGGAGGCTTGTCCATAGCCAGCGACGACGTGGCGTGCTTGTTGGAATACGTAGAAGAACTGTGTAACCTATTAAACGAAAAGGAGTAAGCAATGTCTTTGAACCCTCAAGAATCTATAGACATTCTGAATCTGGCCAGATCGATGGAGCTTGTCGCCATCGGTCAGTACATGCAACACCACTATGTCCTTGACAACCTCATGTTCCCTACGTTTGCCAAAGCCGTAAAGAAAATCGCTATTTCGGAAATGCGCCATGCTGAGATGCTCAGCGAGCGCATTCGTGAACTCGGCGGCATTCCTATCGTTGCCCCGGCTCAGAACGTGGACACCAATCAGGAGCCTATTGTTGTCTTCGCAACCGACGCTGATCTCGAGCGGGACACGGTATTCAAGTATAACGAGTACATTCAGAAATTGAGCGAGATTGACCACGTGTCGGCTCAGCTTCTGAAGAAGATCATTGTCGAGGAAGAAGGGCATAGCCAATACTTCCAGGACGTGGTCGACCATCTTACACAGCTCGGGCCTCACTACCTTGCTGTTCAGGCTGGCGGTGCTTTCGACAAAACCGACTATGAAAAGTTCATCATAGGCTAAACAAGGAGACGCAATCATGACCAAGGAAACCATGCAGAATCAGACTGAGGACTTTTCCCATCTCTTCGACGACGGACTGGGAGGCTTTGAAAGCCTTTCCGCTGACGTTGTTGCGTTCCCGTTCATTCGCATTCTGCAGAGTCTGTCCCCGCAGTGCAAGCGCACGGATCCTAACCATATCCCCGGCGCTGAGGAAGGCATGTTCCTGAACAACATCAACAACAGGGTCATCGAACCCCCGGTTGACGTTGTGGTGGGACGGTTCGACCGTTACTTTATTGAATGGAAGCCCAATCGCGGCGGCTTCGTTCAGGCGCATGCCCCTGAGATTGTCGCTCAGATGGAGGCCGCTGGGGAGCTTCACCGCAACGAAAAGAACAAGCTCATTTCCAGAGCAGGAAACGAGTTTGTTGATACGTACACCTACTACATCGTGTTCCCGGACTACATCGAAGACGGCATCTGCCTTCTTTGCTTGTCCTCCACACAACTGAAGGAAGCCCGCAGATGGAACCGTTTGCTGACCAGCACGTTCATACCGGGAACCGGACGCAAGGCTCTTCCTTATTTCATGAAGTGGACGCTGACCACGGTTCCCATGAGCAACGATCAGGGCTCGTGGGCTGGTCTGCATGTGGAGTTCGCAGGGTTCGTCGGAAAGGAAACACTTCAGCTTGTCACTGAGGAACGTAAGACGTTGCCCACTCCCGAACAGCGGCTTGACTTCACTGCGCTGGAAGCGGGTGACGCATCTGAAGCCATTGACGTTACCCCCGGCGGAGCCGCGTTCTAGTGTATGGCTGTGTCCTTCATTGAAATGAAGGTGTTCAACTTTCCTCTCTATGCCGCAGTATTGGCGTGGAGAGGAAAGCCTGATGCCAAAGAGGACGCGGTGTACCATTACGTTAAGCGTAAACTGGAACCCAAGGGATGGAACTATTATCGAGTAGAGAACACGTTGCAGAACGGGTTCCCGGACATAGTTGCCTACAAGGGCTCTCGCGTCATCTTCATTGAAGCTAAGGTTTGTCGTCAGGCGAAGTTCACTGACGTCCTTCTTAATTTCACTTGGCAACCGGGTCAGGTAGCTTTCATGCTGGAAGCACTTGAGCAAAAGGCTCCGTACTACCTTATGGTACTACACAAAGAAAACCTATACCTGTTCAAAGGAACTCCATATGGCAACATTAAAAATAGCTCCGACTTTGCTGAACTCGTTTGACTTCTATATCGGATGCCCCGAAAGCTGGAAGGTCAGAGCGTATGAAGGTCTGGTCAGCACGATCAAAAGGGCTCCTTTCAAACCCACTCCCGAGATCACCAAAGGTCTCAATTTTGAAGATCAGGTTCAAAAGCGAGTGGAAGGGTGCTTGCAGTTTGGCTGGAAGAACCATGAACTGCCGGGAAGCACTGAGTTCAAGATCGTAGTGGACAGGTGCATGTACGGCAAGTTCCAAGTATGGGGCGAACGGACTTATGACGTTCCGGGATACGGCAAGGTAAAGACCGCTGGCAAAGCAGACGTTCTGTTCCCCAAGGGTTCGGATCATTTTCAGTACGGAAAGATCATCGATATAAAGACCACGGGCAACTTCAAGGATGAACGTAAGTATACCGAGTCTTGGCAACCTCTGGTCTACGGCATGTTCTGGGAGATACCTTATTTCCAATTCCTCGTGGCTGTATGGGAAGACACGGGGTCAACGAAGATCAAGTCCTTGAAGGCTATCAATATGAAGCTGGATTTGGAAACGGCTGAGGAACGGATCGTCAATCAGATAACCAACTTCTACACGTGGCTCAATCTCAACGGCTTGTGGGAAGACTACTTCCATACGTACTGCAAAAATCCTAGGTAGGCTCTATGTCCGCGCTGGCACAATTCAAACTGCTTTTCACCGGAAGGGATTCTTGCTACGGAGTTCACGTGCCAGACAAATCCCCATACGTGGAAGGTGAAAAGCGAAAGGGATCGTCATACACTGAAAAGACGGCAATCACGGACGAGGTTTACGAGGAACATATAAAGGGAACAAAGTCCATTGGGATAGTTCCGCTGACGGGGGACAACAAGGTATGGTTCGCGGCTATCGACATAGACGTATACCCCTTGGATCCCCGTCGGTTTTGCTTCTTCTTTGCCAAGTATAGCTTGCCCTTTACGGTGTTCAAGAGCAAGAGTGGAGGAGCGCATGCCTTTATTTTCTTCGCTAAGGAGACAGAAGCAAGGGCTGTAATACAGCAACTGGAAAGAACTGTATCTCTGTTGGGTCTCCCAAAGGATACTGAGATCTTTCCAAAGCAAGCGTCTACGGAAGCCATAGGCAACTGGATCAACCTTCCGTACTTTGATGCCTACAACACGACACGCTACGCCTACGACGATGAGGGAAATCCCCTTGGGTTTGAAGAGGCAATGGAGCTCGCATGGAGCCGAAGGACTTCTGTGGGCGCACTCAAGGACGCACTTACTCGTATGCCCTTTGCAGAGGCTCCGCCTTGCCTTCAACGGCTCTACCTGTCGGGTCTGGTGACGGAAGAGAACCATAACCGAAACAAGTTTCTGTTCAACACTTGCGTCTATCTGAAGAGCAGGAACCCTGATGACTATGAGGAACGGCTCAAGGCCGTAAACAACTCACTGGCTACGCCTATGGATGAATTGGAGTTGGAACGCACTGTTCTTCATTCCTTCATCAACGGTGACTACAGTTACCAGTGTGATGAACCTTGGCTAACTGACTTCTGCAATAAGGCAGTTTGCGCCAAACGCAAGTTCGGCAAAAGCTCAACCTACGTGAGCGACTTCTCATTTGAGGGTTTGCGTCAGGTTGAATCGGATCCACCGTATTACGTATGGAAGATCAATGGGCAGGACATGACGTTTTATTCTGAAGCTGAATTGCGTAAGCAGGACAGATTCGCAGACTACTGCGTCAGGTACCTCCATAGATGCCCGAATCGGCTCAAGGAGTCTATATGGATTGAAATCCTCAACAAAGCCCTATCCAACATTGAAATAGTGAAGCTAGACAATGGGGACGAAATGTTGTCCGAAACCGAGATCCTTAAGCAACATCTGAGGGAGTTCCTCATGGAACGCCAGCTTGCTCAGGCTCCGGGTCAGGTTTTAATGGGTCAGGCTTACTTCGATGAGGACTTGGGTTACTGCTTCCGTCCCACTGATTTCATGGGGTTCTTGGAGTACATCAAACGCTACAAGATAGGCGGGACGAATAGACTGCATCAGCAACTGAAAAACTATGGGGCATACGCCACAAAGCTCTATAATCCGCTCACCAAGAAGGCATTCAGGGTTTGGGCTATACACCAGCAAGCGTTGGAGGAAGCTCCCTGCGATTCTGAGGGCACTTCCCCGGCGGCTACCCCTGCGCCTACCTTGCAGGAAAAACGTCCTTCAGAGTCCCCTCAGGGAGGCCGTCCGCTTACAGCGGCGGAAAAACTGCGCCGCATGGCGTTGCAACGCGAAGACGTAGAAGACGATGAAACCGTCCCAGCCCTAAAGTTTGAACAGGAACAGGGAGATTTCTAATGAACTTGTACAAGATCATTGGGCCTCCAGGAACAGGCAAGACAACCTTCCTGCTCGATACGCTAGAAGAAGAGCTCAAGCGCACACCTCCCGAAAGGATAGCCTTTGTATCCTTCACAAGGAAGGGTGCGTACGAGGGCGTAGATCGGGCACTCAAAAGGTTCAACTTAAAGAAGGAGGACGTTCCTTACTTTAAAACCATGCACTCCATTTGCTATCACCAACTTGGTCTCACAATGGATCAGGTAATGGGAAGCGAGCATTATAGGGAACTTGCCCACGCTTTGGGTTTGCCTCTGGTTATGTCAGACCTGTATGCAACAGGGGTTCCACATTCAGAAACTGCACGTTGCATTGTGGCATGCCAACTTCGTCTTACCAATCCTGATGTGTTTGAAGTATTCATCAAAGACTCAAATACACAACTGCTGCGTTTTGTAGAAAAGAACTACCTGCGCTACAAGAAGCAGAATGGATTGATGGACTTCACGGACATACTGTATCAGAGTTACTTAACTCAAGATCCATTGCCCGTGGACGTGGTCTTCATAGACGAGGCGCAGGACTTGACTATGCTTCAATGGGAGGTGATGCTAAAGCTGTTCAGCAATGCGTCCAAAATCTATCTCGCAGGTGACGATGACCAAGGGGTCTACGAATGGGCAGGAGCCGACGTTCAACGGTTCATTGACGTTCCGTCCTACAAGGTTCTTGACCAGAGTCACAGACTTCCAAAAGCCGTTCATCATTTTGCAATGGAGATATCTTCTAGGATAGCGGGAAGCTCCAAAAAGATATTCAATCCTCGTGACGAGGAGGGCGTGTTAGATTCGGCTACCAATTGGGCTAACGTGTCTTTTGAGCCTAACACTCCTACATTGGTTCTTGCAAGAACCCATGCAGAGCTCAACAGGGCTGAAAAGTGGTTGCGTCTCATAGGAGTTAATTACTCCAAAGTAGAAAGGAATGCGGTAAAGCCCGCTGTTAATCCTAAGTCTCTTCGCGCCATAACCCTGTACGAGCAAGTAAGAAAGAGAGAAAAAGGGTACGAAAAGGCCAAACGACTGCTTGAACTGTACAAGGACTTCTTTCTTACACTGGATTGCCCTAGCTCTCCATGGTTCGTTGTTTACGCCAATCAGGAAGAGGCAGGGTTCATTCGTAGGCTTCTTAGCTCAAGGGAGAACTTTGAAAAGGAACCCAATATAACACTCAGTACAATTCACGCGGCGAAGGGAGCCGAAAGCTCCCACGTTGTATTGGCTCTAGACTTCTCCTACAAGACGTACCGAACGTGGGTTTCGTTTATGAACTCAGAGCTTAGGGCGTATTACGTAGGAGTAACAAGGGCAAAGAACAGATTAACCTTAAAATTAAAGGAAAACACATATGGATACCCTTCGACTTGGAACTGATGAACATCCATTGTTCACTGTCTTTGAAGTTAAGAAAGAGCAGTGCGTAAACTTCTTGGATCTCTTTCACTACGTTCATAAGCACGGTCGCCACACTGTTAACCGCAAGGGTCAGGGTCTCTATGAAATGCGCAATGTGACGCTGGTGCTTGATCCTGAAGCTTCGCCGTATTGCTTCGGAAGGTACCCCTCTCAGGAGTACCTTGAGAAGGAGCTGGCTTTTTACGCAAGCGGTTCGCTTAAGTTGAGCGACGCCGTCGCTATGAGCAAGTTCTGGAACAAGTGCTCTGACGATGGAAAAACCATAAACAGCAACTACGGGTTCTTGCTTTTCCATGATGAAAACGCTCACGGCTATACGCAGTTTGATCACGCAATCAGTTGCTTGCGCAACAATCCTGAATCCAAAAAGGCCGTGATGACGCTGTACTCCAAGGAACACGCTTACATCAGCAACGACAATCCTTGCACGTTAGTAATAAATCTGTACATTCAAAACGGCAAGCTCCACATGCAAGTTATCATGCGCTCCAATGATCTTTGGTACGGTCTGCCATATGACCTTCCCTTCTTCAGGGTCGTGCATCTTGCCGCTCTTATGGTGCTTCAAAGGACGTATCCTGAAATTAAACTGGGATACCATATACATCAGGCACTCAATTTGCACTTCTATGAATGGGCGTTTGACAAGTTCAGGGAGTGCGAAAATAAGTGCACTGCAGACGACAACATCGGTATTATACAAGAATTGAAATCGTGTCCCCAAGCACTTACACAGCGATGGTCTGTCTTGTCGTTCGTGAATCGCTTTGTTGGTGTATACGATTGGAAAAGGCACAGGGGCTTTATGAACGTGGCATGGGAGGCCTCCAAGCAGTCCAGGTGCCTTAAGAAGAAGTGCGGAGCGGTCATCGTTTGCAATGATTCTATCATTGCAACAGGCTACGGAGACCGTGACGGTAACGCTTGCACTGAATGCGCAAGGGACAAGAAGGAAGTGTTCTACAGCGACGGTTGCTACTCCGTTCACGCTGAAATGAGGGCTTGCATAAAGGCTCTCCAGAACGGATTCTCAGACTGGAGCAACGCTGTAGTGTACGTGACGCATGGGCCATGCGATGCGTGCCTGAAGCTTCTCAATCACCTTGGAGTGCGCAAGGTCATCTACGACAAGCCCTATAAGACGGACTACAAGGGCCATTGGCCTCTCATCGAAGTCCTGAGTCTGACCGAAGCGTGCTCTAAGTAACCTACTGAAATAACAGACAAACTCTTAAAATGCGCAGGAATGCCGTTTTGCAGGACGCACTTTCGGCATAGGGCAAAGGCCACGAAAGGAATTTTCGCCTCCCAAAGCGACGTTCCTGCGCATGGTAAAAATCCAGGAGACGCTATGAAGGTTCTTGCATGCACGAGCTGCGGGCGCAATGTGCTTGTGGGTAACGCTACGAAGACCGTTGTATGTGCCATATGCAATTCCAGCCTTGCCGCTAAGATCAAAAAGGAGCAAAAGGAAAGGGAACAGGAGCGCAGGTCGTGCGCCAACCCCGACTGCTACAACACGTTTGTTCCTGCTGTACCTTGGCAACGCTACTGCTGTCATGCGTGCAAAAATGCGGCGCAACGGTCTGAGCCCCGCGTGATCTATTGCAAGCAGTGCGGACAGCCTTTTAAGGGCGACGCAAGGTTCAAGTATTGCTCTGACGAGTGCAAGGTACTAGCACATGAGGCCTCAAAAAGGGAAAGAACTAAAAAGGCAAAGGAGCGGAATAATGAGTTTTGATTGGCTGAGTTCCGCCACTGAAATAGGCGTAGACACTGAAACGAAAGACCCTCACCTTAGATCAAAAGGGCCGGGAGTCTTTCGTAAGGACGGGTACGTTGTTGGCGTTTCGCTGGCGACAAAGGAAAGGGCAGTCTATTTGGACATTGCGCATCCTGATACCACTCCTGAACGCAAGGAGCGCAACCTGCGCATAATCAAGGACATTCTTGCCAAACCCACGCGCAAGGTGGGAGCCAACATTGTATACGATCTTGACTGGCTCGTTAACAACATGGGCATTGAAGTCAAAGGTCCGTTTGAAGATATCCAATACGCTGAGCCGTTGATTGACGAATACCGTCAGTCCTACAGCTTGTCCGCCTTGGCTAAGATCTATGGGTGCGAAGAGAAGGCTTCAGACCTGTTGGATATGTATTGCGCCAAACAAGGCTGGAAGTTCAAGGACGCTCGTGAACACATTTGGAGGATGCCAGCGCAAGCTGTAGCCCGGTATGCCGAGCTGGACGGCATGTTGCCCATGCGAATCATCGAGAAGCAACGGGAGGTCATCTCTAGGCAGGGTCTTGATGAGGTGTATAGCATAGAGTGCCGCCTCATACCGTTGCTGATTCAAATGCGCAAGCAAGGGGTCAGGCTGGACATGCCTCGGCTAAAGAAGACTTCCTTGGCTGTGGTGGACAAAATGTACGAACTTCAAACAGACCTTTATGAATGGGCTGGCGGGGAGTTCGATATTGGATCGTCAACTCAGCTTGCCAAGGTGCTGGACAGAAAGGGCATTGAGTACCCACGCAATCCTCCAACTGAATTCATGAAGATGAAAGGCAAGGAGGGCAACCCCAATCTGGACAAGGACGCCATCACGCGTATGGTCATGGCCGGGATTGATCCTAAGCTGAAGACCATCTTGCTATGGCGGCATTACAACACGCTCACCAACATGTTCCTCATTCCGTACTACGATTTTGTCGTAGGGGACAGACTGCATTGCCAGTTCCATCCGCTCAAGAGCGACGGATACGGAGCAGTGTCGGGACGCTTTTCAAGCGCGAAACCTAACCTGCAACAGGTTTCAGCACAGGAAGACGACTTGTTTTCAGGCGGGGACGAACTGTTGGAAGGGCAAATCCTGCGCAAGCTGTTCATTCCGGAGGAAGGGTACACGTGGGCTAAACTAGACCAAAGTCAGGTTGAGTACCGAATAGGCGCGCATTACGCGATTGGACCTGGAAGCGAAGAGCTGAGGCAGACGTACAGGGACAACCCGAAGACGGACTACCATCAGCACATTCAGGATCTCACTGGGTTCGACAGGCGTACAGCCAAGCGACTCAATTTCGGCGCGTCATACGGCATGGGCGCGGAAGCGGCCTCCCGCAAGTTCTATTGGTCAAAGGAAGAGGCGGTCATGTTCATGGAGGCGTACCACAAGGAGGTTCCCTTCCTGAAGCAGACACGCAAGCGCGTTGTGGAAAAGGCTACCCAAGCAGGGTACATATTCACGTTGCTTGGCAGGAGGGCAAGAGTGCATCCTTCCCGCAAATTGCACTCGTTGTACAACAGGTTGATTCAGGGGACGGCGGCGGATATCATGAAGAAAGGTATGGTGGATGCGTACGAGGCAGGGCTATTTGAAGTGCTTCCCCCTCACATTACCGTACACGACGAAATTGACGTGTCCGTACCTCCAACGAAAATGGGCAAAGAAGCCCTCAAGGAACTCAAGCGGGTGCTTGAAGAATGCGTTACGTTGAGGGTTCCGTTGATTGTAGACTGCCATGAGGCGAAAAACTGGGCGGAGGCAGACTAATGGAAGAGCAGATTACGAAGAGAGACATCCACTCTGTAAAGATCGCACTTGCGGCCTTTGCCGCTCTGTTTTTTGGAGTTGGTCTCTTGATAGGAATAGGGATAGGCGTATGTTTGTGATTGTCGGGCTTTTGCAGTTAGCACTGTTCATTGGGTTAACCTTTAACTTTCCCAAACAAAGAGATCAAATTCTTCTCTTGGCGTTAATTCTTCTCTGGACGTTGGTATACATTATTGGAACAATAACAGGACTGTTGTGGAAGTAATGAAACACGCGCTTCCTATTTTGGTTGTCCTAACTGGACTTGTAACGCTGTTCTTCGCTGACAAGCGAGGCAATTGCGTCAGTGAGCAAACAGTGATAAGTGTGGCTGTGGTAATTTGGTTGTTTGGCTATGTAACTGGTATCGTAATTGGAGGGTGATACGCATCAAGCGTAGCTTACAAAACAAAAGCCTCCGCCAATTGTATCTTGGCGGAGGCTTTTGTTTTACAACTAGGTTGTTGCTAGTGCTTCAGGGAAGGCCATGTACACTCTGGATCGTCAGGTCCACCCCAAGGGAAGCCCGGTTGCTGAGGAAGATCGCGCAAGGCTTGTCGGTACGCCTTGATCTCTTCAAGCTTATCCATGTCAAGCGGATAGTCCGGCATGACGAGATAATCTGTTGCAGTAATACGCCTATCGCGTTCGGCGCGTACGCTCGCCGCGAGTTCTTCCTGTGTCGGCGTGGGTGCAACGTAAGGTTGCTCTTCTGTCACGCATTCCGGATGAGCTTCGGCGTAGGCGAACACGGCGTCCCATTCCTCTGCGAACTCGGCGGCATAAGGGTAAACATGATACGGGAAGCCGTTTTTCGTGATGACATAGGAATCATCAGCGGTTCGGTGGATGATTTGTTCGTAATCCATATTTTCCCCTTATGATACTCTGATGGCAATGAAGCGATTAGAGATGTGGGTTCCACCTGCAACAACACCGTTAACGGCAGCATCGTATCCCCAAGAAAAATACTTCCACGTTCCTCCTTGAGGCACTGCGGAATTATCACCAACAGCAACGTTAGGTGTGTACACGCACCAGTTTGCCGCACCAACAGAGAGAACTGAGGGACTACAAGGCTCTATGTCAGATCCGCCGCTCGGCAAACACCACACATATAAGGGGGATTGCCCATACGGAGTGCTTCCCCACTTTGTGTTTCCCCAACCCGTAACAAAGAGAGCTTCAGAAGTGTTAGCTACCTGCGCACGGTCTGCAAACGCAGCTTGTGGAGCCTTTATCGTTCCCCCCTCAGTCGTTACAATGTTTCCCAGGTTAGTGCTGTCAGCCTGCGCCTTGAGCCCACTCGCGTCAGTAGCCCATCCTATGTAGACTTTATTGGCACCTTGCCCCGTTCCGCCACCTTGCTGTATCGGCGTAAACCCAAGGTTCGGTTGTTTGCTGCTCGCCAAGTCATAAGCTTTCTTCACAGCAGTGGCGGACGCCGCCGTCGTCGAATCAGTAAGACTCACGCTGTTGGTCAGCTTCGCTGCGAGCGTCACGTCAGAGGAGAGCGGTCCGCCGCCAGTGAGCCCGGTTCCAGCGATAACACGCCGCGAATCTGGAACAAGGTTCTCACCTGTTTCTTCCGTTGTCCACACACCGGAGTCATCTCCAGGTGTGGGATACGGCTGCTCATTAGCTAGGATAGCACGAGAAGCTGTATACAACTTGCCGTCCGTAAAAATACAACGAGCATACTGTGAGTATTCCTGACCAGCAAGAAAAGGCATTATGCCGTTCTCGCACAAGGTCTTTGCGACTGAGGTAAGAAGAAACAGCAACTGATTGTGTCGGGCGGAGTTGTAGATTGTGTCATACTGCTGACCAACCTCCATTTGTTCAGGGGTCTGCGTAGTGTCTCTATACGCGACCTCGGATACCGGAATAGGAGGAATAGTCGTGAGCGCAGATTCCGCCCAAACGAAATTGACTCTGTCTTGGTTTGCCATATTTAATTCCCCGGGATAGGTTTGTGGGTAACAATGCCAGTCCTACCTGCATCGCATTGCTGACCTCCCATACGGTCAGCGCAGAAGTAGTTCTTGGGAGCAAATATCACATCTTCAATAGACAAGGTGGCTGGATAGCTTACATAACAGTTACGCTCCACCATGAGGTCATCAAAGAACCGAGTGAGTGCAGAATACACCATCGTACTGATCGTTCCCGGAACCATTAAGTCAATAGTGAATGGGCCTTTCTTTATGAAGCTTACGTCATAACCGTACAGGTTAGAGATCAGGTTCAACAGTTCAGGAACTGACGCCGCCATAGTGAAGTTTTTAAGGATCTTCCCAAGGATGCGAAGTCGGTACATGGCGTCGTTGGGAATTACCTTGCTAGACAAGGTCGCATTCGTGACCCAAACTTCAATCTTGTCTACTCCTTGTGCACTTCTGTCAGCCCACATGTAGCTAAGGTCGCTGTACTGAAAAGCTGTTCTTGGCTCCCCTACTATGCGACCCAAGGCATCAAGGTTACTTCCCTTAGCGGCATACAACGTGCGACCTTCTTCCATCGCAAGGATACTGTCGAACAGTTCTTGAGACTCTTCAAGGAAGGCCGCGAAGAACTGACCTAGCATGCAAGAGTTACTGAACTGAGACAATGCCAGTCCAGTCCCCTGCGTTACAAGGTCGATTCGCTCCTTGGAGAAGTCTACGTTTAGCTTTTCAGTTGCAGCCATATGCTAGTCCACCAAGGTTACGGTGATATTATCAACCGTGAATTCGGACGCCTCGTTCCAATCGATTGGAATGTCCACCTTTCCTTGAGCTTCTGCTGACGTTCCAATGGTCATGTTCACGATAGAGAAGCCGTTGCACGCATCGTTAATAGGTGTAAAGAGCCTTGTTCTGATAACAGGCTCGCCGGGAGGGAAGCCTGTATTTGCCATGATATCATAAACAGAGTAATCAACAATGCTCTGCTTGATCAATTCGGCGTAGTTGCTTGGGAAGACTGCAGAATCGGTGACACGGATGGTTATATCCACGAAAATGGGAACCATTGTAGGACGCATGAACCTGATGTTGTAAGGCTGGTTCTGTCTGTCCCTCAAAGTCACAAGGGTGTTGCCGTAACCTTGGATCGCTACAGGCATGCGCAAGAACATGGCATTGGCAATGTCCTCTGGTTCTCCGCCAACTACCACCGGGGAAATTTCCTTGTAAGGAATTCCTCTGGAGTCCTCAGGATTGGTCAAAGCATTCTGGTAGACCCGGCAGTAGGTAACGCCGTCTACGGCAATGATTGCCGAGTAAATGGCCTCAATCTGACGGTAGCTGGTGAGGCTGGTGGACAACTGCTGACGCTTCCTGAGCTCATCGTCAGTTTCCTCAGGCGTACCGACTGAACTGGTGGACGTGTTTGATACGCTGTACCATCCCGCCGTAGCGGTTTGTATCGTATTGATAGAACCAACAGCAGGGTCAATCGCACCCTTTGTCGTGCATTGGAAGCGGCCTTCAACGGTTCCGTTGGTTCCAATGATATAATTGGCCATAGCCTGATAGCTGTTCGTGCCCTGTCGGTCTCCAATGAGTGAACCTTGAGCAATTAGCGTGCCGCTGGTACCAGAGCAGGTGCAAATGATAATCGTTTCGCTTCCCGGCTTGCGCACGATGCCGTTCAACTGAACAGTGCCGCTCTGACCTGCCCCGGTGTTGTACAACGGGTTGAATTGTATGCTGGCGTCATAGGCCGCTTCCCAGCACTCAGACAGAGCGTTGGAAAAGATGCCTACAAGTTGAGTAAGAATTGTATCACCAGACGCATTGGCGAAAGGGAACTCACCTGTCTTCGGGTCTTGAATGGCCTCAACTCGTTCCAGCATGTCATTGTTGATGTCAACAAGACGCTTAGGAACGAACCCTTGGGAAAGCATTCCGTATTCAAAGTTAGCCATAATTGATCCTACGCTGCAAAGGTTGAAGCGGTGACGGGCAAAGTAAGCTCTCTCACAGTGCGATCTGTAAGGATTACCCGGATGTATACAGAGAAGGTTCTGTTGCCCAGTATGTATCTGGTGGTGAGCTTTTCAATGGCCTTTACACCTTCCGTGCCCATAACGCAACGGCGAATGAGCAAGAGAACGTTGTTCTGCTGGGACATTTTGGCTCCCAGCATGCCATGACCATCCTGATACCAAGGGAGTCCCGCTGTTGTGTCTAAGAACCATTCTCCCAACTCGCGAAGAAGCCTCAGCTTAAGCCTTTGCATGACTTCATCAGACCCGGTCACTTCGCCAGGCGATAGATCCCAATTTTCATTAAGTCGGAAGTCCCATGACATATAGCGATCCTTATGCGACAGGCCCTGACGTATCAGCGCCAGATTCAACACCAGTGTGTCTGTGAGAGGACGAGTTCTTGCCGTTGCCGTCAGTGAACGTGCCGTCCCGCTGAGTAATGTTGCCCTGAATCGTGTTGCCCGATCCGCTGAGCTCCATGTTGGAGCTTGAAATGGTGCAGGTGGAGCTTGTGTTCATGGATATTGCTCCATCGGCTTGGGTGGCAACTGTACCCGGAGCCGTAGTTGTTACGGATCCACCTTTCATCGAATAGACCGCCTGTCCGTCTGTCATCGTGATACCATCAGGCCCTAAGCTGATGTAGGACGTGCGGGTCAAGTCCCTTAGCTCAATGTTCTCAGTGTTGTAACTTTGAATAGCAACCTGATCACTGGACAGACCGGGAATGAAGATTACATCAGTGAGTGACCGCTTCCTTACATTGGACACTTCAGGGTCAGAGCCAACAGGAGGATCGTTAATGTTCCCAGAAGCAACGAAATTCGTTATGTCCTTATCAGCCACTATGAGCAGACCCGTGTCTCCCGGCTTCAATGGCAACGTGAGTAGGAATCCAGCAGTTTGAGCGCAAGGAAGAATGACAGGAACGTCGTTGATCTCAGGAAGAGCCATGTACTTGGTCTCTTGCCCAATGGTGATCTTCATGCGTTCAGTGGGCTGAACCGTGACCTTCAAGGGAGGGCCCGGTTTGACCTCCTTGATGATGCAAGGTTTGGCTATGTCCATGGAATCCAACATACGCTGAATAACCAGACGCTGGGATTCGTTAGGAGAGGTCTTTGAGTAGTCAGCCATTACTTCACCTTAACGCCTAGCTTGTAGCTTTCAATGTCCATCGTCCAGTTGGAGGAGTACGTATCCAAGTCGATTCCAATGGTATGAACGCGATACGTTCCCGAGAGGCTTTTGTTCAACTTGCTGGACACCTTCACAGAGGAGCCTACTGTGATGCCCGGCACGTACAACGCCTTGATCTTAACCCCGGTAGTCCACTGAAGAGGCCCTGATAGGATTGGAGAGATATTAATCAGACCGCCATTGTCTCCGTTGAGCTCCACTGAGGAGCCGAGCATGAACTTGTCTCCCACGCACTTGAGGGTGCCTTCCTGAACTGACCAAGAAAAGCCGTATTCTTCTGCCAAACGATTAAGACCGTCTTTGGTAGATCCCGCGTAGCTCCAGCCCTTTCCTCCAATGTTCCCCTCTACGCCTTGGAAGCTCTCAGGGTTCACTGTGATTCCGGGGAGGTCCTTGCCAAGCTGACCAGCGGCGGCTGAAATGGAAGTTCCAGGGCCAAAAGTAACGCTAGAAGCTCCCATAGCCAAGGCTCCAAATCCAGGAAGAACAAGGAATGACGTGATAATGTCAGCCCCTGCTCGTTCACTTTGGACGTTCATTATAGAGCCTTTGTAGATGGTCGCCATGTTGGTGTTTTCCCAACCAACTTGTAGTGTCAGCTTGGTTAGTCCTTTCTTTACTGCGTTCCTTGTGTCGTCAGAAAGGTTATACACCTTGATGGTGGAAGGAGAAGGAAGTCCCATCAGGGTCTTCTGTATATTAGCGGATACGCGAAGGCCGTTCAATGTGCCGTCACTGGCAAACTGAACAGTGTATCCCGCTGATTTGTTTTGCCATTCAGCGAGAGGCCCTAACGTAACAAGGACTTTACGTAGCCAAGGTCTGTTTTCGCTGTCAGCCATTAGATTACTCGAAGAGGTTTAATAGGAGATCAATGTCGAGCAAGGGATCCCCAAGGTTGTAAGGAAAATCCTCACCTTCTGTGTACCAAAGAACCTTCAGGACCGTACCCAACGCTTCAGGGCCGTAGGGATCCTCGTTGTAAATGGGAACGGCTAACAGGTGAATTTCATCAAACACATTCCCGTAACCTTTGAGTAAGTTGAGAGAACCTGTGACGATGTTGATTCCGTAAGCCAACGGGTTCTCATTTGCGTCAAATATGTCCAAAACCCAATGATTCTGCTGACCCATTACGTAGGTAGTGCGAAAGAGGTAGCTCACCCCTGCAATTTCAGTTGTGAACTTTCTTTCGCCATCTGAGGTCAAAGGCAGTTCGATTACAGGCATCCGCTACCCCTTCTTGATCGTATCGTACCAAACAGCGGCTTGTGACTTATCGGCGTCGCTTGCGTTGCCTGATTCCACTGTTCCGGCGTTGACTGTACCGCTTCCAGTCTTCTTTGCCCCACCTTTTAACTTGGTAGGAGACTTTCCGACTACGTTCAACGTGACCATGTTGGCTTTCTTGAAGACGCATTCAGCGGTGTACGCTTGTCTGAATGGTGCCGTGTGGTTAGGCGTGAACGAAATCAACACCATATTAGTGTAGATCCAGTGTTCGGTGATAACTTCTACAGGCTCGCGGCTGTTCAACATTTCGTAGAATTGGTCGAAAGCTGAAAAGTTATCACCGTTTTCACTAGTATTGGTCATCGCAATGGACACGGACAACTGTTCAGGCTGCAAGATAACGTGATCTGACACGACCGCCCCTGATTCCAAGGGTATGTCGGTCATTTGAGAGGTGAAGCTGTGACTTTCCGCCTCTTTTACAGACACAGAAACGCCAGCCACCACAGAGCCTTGTTTTACAATCCCGGTGTCTTCGCTGGTGAAGACGGTAGTGGCTTCATAGTTGTCTGCTATCATGCTATCCTACGCTTGGTCCATGGGTTCCTGGAGTATTAATCTGCGCATCAGGGTACGCTGTTTCAAGGCTCTTGAGCGCAGGGCCGATCTCGGAAGAATCTCTTACCTCAATTTTCACGTTGGCATTCAGGTTAGACTGATTTGTTTGATTGCGGTTTGTGACGCTAGGACGAGTCTCAGTCTTAGGAACGATAACAGGCCCTTTATCAGAAGGGGAAGACTGCTGCATAGCGGTCGAGTTTCTTGCTAACTCCTTACCCGCCTCTTCCAACTGAACCCTTGCACTGACGTTCTTAGAAGAGGATTCTGACTTAGGATAGGGGTTATAGTTACGTTGATTCGTATCCCACCATGTATAGCTTCCCTTCTTTTCTTCAGTAGGAGGAATAATGGAAGGCACGGACTCTTCGTACTTAGGAACGGAATTAGGATAAGGGTTGTAGTTACGTTGCTGTCCGTCCCAATTGTACTGGCGAGTAGTCGGAGGCTCTTGATCTTTACCTTCGTTTAGGTCCTCAAGTCCAAACAGTCTCCTCGCGGCTCCAATAGCTTTGTCTACTCCGGTGATGATAGTTTCAATTACTCCACCAATGCCTTTAGCGATATTCTGGAGCAATTCCCACATGGTTTTGGCTGTCTGAGTAACCAACTTAAACGCCACAACTACGACGTTCTTGAGCAGGTTAGCCAAGTTCGGGAACTTTTCTTGGAAGCTGTCTACCAGCCGACCAATGATGGAGTCTTTGCCTTCCAAGAAGGCAATGAAGTCTTCAAAGGCCGCACTGAGGGCAATGACTGCGCCTACGGCTAAACCAAAAGCGGCTATTGCGGGGGCAAAATAGGCCACCAGCAAAGCTAGCGCGCCCTTAAGGAGCTTTGCCCAGTCGGTTGCCTCCCACAACTTCTTGCCGAAGTCTCCAATAGGCCCGAGAGTTTCCTTGAACCAATCAACGAGCTTCTTGCCGTCTTCCCAGAGCTCACTGAAGACCCTTCCAAGGTTCTCAAGGAACTTGGTGATGTTGCTTGCGACCCATTCCTTGTTGACGTTTAGCCACTCCTTGAAGGAAGTGACCAGTTTGTCAATCATAGGAAGCGTTCCGATAGCGATAGTAGTCCCAAACGCTCGCAATTGAGTCGTGAGGGACATAACGCTTGTCTTTAGCTGAGCCGCCCGCTTCAGGTCTTCCGGAGAAATAACTGCGCCCACGGCGTGGGCTTCCTTGCGCAAGGCCGCGATGCCTTCACGTCCTTCACGCAAGAGGCGAACAGTGTCAGGCGAGATACCAATGGCGTCACCCCACATATTCGCCTGGGGAGCACTCATGCCCTTGAACGTATCAGCCCACGATTCAAGCGAGCGACCCGTCCACATGGCTTGCTTCTGCATCTTAGCGAGGTCGCTTTCAACGGCACTCGCGGAGACGCCTACGCTCTTTGCAGCATAAGCCCATTCCTGAAGGGCGTCAGTGCTGACGCCAGTGGTTTCAGATACCTTCTGGATGGATGCCGCGCTGTTGACTGCCCCGGCTACGAATGCAGTAAGGCCAGTAGCCGCCATTGCGAATCGCTTTGTCGCCTCTTTGACAGTCGCAACAACGCCATCAAGACCCTTTTTATAGGTGTCTACTGCCTTCTCGCTTCCGTCACCGAGAACAGTACTCAGTACTGTGACTAGTTCGTCTACAACAGCCATACTAACCTTCCTGCATTACTCTTACGTAGCTCGTGGCGTAATCTTCCCAGTCTGCACACTTCATCAAGAATACAACGTCTTTCAACGACAGCGTCCCGTCAATGAGCTCCTTATAGGTGCAAAGACCATGTCTAAGGAGCCGATTGACTAGGATCACGTCCTGATGGGAGTCAGGTACTGGGACGCTTATACCTACCGTTGCGGGGTGGAGTTTCGTACGGCTGTACTCAGCCCAGAGGGAAAAAAATCCCTCACCTGTTCAAAGACAGCCAACGCTCCCGCAACAAAGAGGTCTTGAGGGTTTTGATTGAACCAAGAATGGAACACAGCTTCGTTGCTGAGGGGTTCCTGCTCAGGCGTATACGAACGCTTGAGGGCTTCCTTCATGAGCGCACTGAGTTCCGACGCTTCAACGACGCTGAGAGCCTTAGCAATGGCGTCGTAGTGCACTTCACCTTCACCGCAAATAGAGACGAGGGCTCCGCCAGCGGCCTTAAGAACACGGCTCCCAAAGTCAATTGCTTCCATGGGAGGCAGGAGGTCGAACTTATACGTTCTACCGTTCACCTTGAACTCACCCATTCCCGACTTGAGGTCTCTCATTTACCCCTCCACAGTCAGGTTGGTGATGTCGTCTTCAGCCGTGGTCAGGGTGAACTGCAATCCGGCCATCTGCTTGTCGCCAGTAGCAAGCTGACCGGGACGGCTGATATAGGCGTTGGTCATGGTAAGCAGGATGTTGGCTCCGGTTCTGGCCACAACGGTCACACCAAGGCCGCCATTCTCCTGCCGCAAGCGCAGGTTGTTCAGGAAGGCAATGGAGCGGGAAGTTTCCTTCAGTGTGAACTGAAGAGTAGAGCCCTGATTGGTGGCAATGTTGATGCCCGCGCCGTCAGTGCCTTGCGTTTTGGCGACTTCGCCGCCGTCAAAGGTGTACGTAATAGTTGCACCTTCAAACAGGTCGTAGATCTGGTTGCCGTCCACGACGATACTCGTGGAAGCCTGATTATAAATGGTACGCATTCCTGCTTCTCCTTAGTTGTAAACAGTGACGTCAATGGCGACGGAGTGGAAGGCTCCGGCCTCATACGCCACAATAGCGATAGGGGGAGCAACACGATTTGCCCGCTCTGAAGTCGTTGCGCTGTAGATCGGAGCCGGAGTAATCGTGCACGCCGGAAGGGTCGTGTAACCCGTTTCGTTATCGGTCGTTTCCTCTTCACGATCAGCGAAAGTGCCATTACGAATGTAACGGTTATTGATCTTCGCTGCGGCAGAAACAAGAAGATCCTGTCCGGCGGAGGTGTACCTCACCTTCTTGTTGCGCATGAACACGTTGAACACTTCAACCTGAAGTTCTTCCTTGTAGTTGGAGAGGTTCACATGGCTGTCCGTGAACCACGAATCAGCCGACTGTACGCCTTCACGCACGACAGAGGAAGAGTTGCCCATGGACACGTAAGTGTTGATGCGGCGAGCCTTAAGGGAAGAAAGCTGAGTTTCCGTGAGAAGAACAGTTTCAATCCCGGTGAGCTGCTTGAACTTCATGGTCAGCGTGGAGTTCTCCAGCGCGTAGTTGACCGACAGAGCCAAGGCCGCGTAGGACACGTCCGGATACACCTGCGGATTGTTATGGTACATAACCGAGGTCTTGATGTACCCCTTGTTGTGGGCATAGAACCCGATGTTGGTCGTGTCCGCAGTATTGTATGCCTGAACGCTGTTGGTGCAGGCAGAGAAGTACGCCTGATCCTGAGCTTCTGCCCAGTCAGCAAAATCCTTCTGAGCCTGCGTATCACGATACTGCCGATCCAACGTCCATGCGAACACGCTGCGACCCGCGCAACGAGCGGCAGTCTGAATGAGAGCCACTTCAGAAACGAGGCCGCCAGGAGTGTAACCATCGATACGAGAAGCCGCCGTGCTCTGGGTAAGAGCCAGAATTGCGGACAGGTCGGTGATAGACGAAGCAGAGGACGCGTAACCAATTGTCACGTCTGCGCCTTGCTGACTTGTGGAAATAACAATAGACTGACCGCTCACTTCCACAAGGCCGTTGGAGCCGATAGCCGCCGTAAGGATCTGAACCACTTCATTGAGAGTCAGACTGCTCCCATAGGTGGCGAAGTTGAGGCCATACAGGTTAACCGTTGCCCCGTTCATGACTAGGGTCATGGCTCCGTCCGTTACATTGTACAGATCAGCCAAGGTAATCTCGCCAGAGGTGAGCTTAGCAGGAGTGGAAGCCTGTCCTTCCGCAATGGACGCTCCCGTGGCGGAAGTGAGCTTGAGAAGCGTGCTCACATCAGTAAACTCAGTCGGAGTTCCAGCGTAGCTAATATCAGCTCCATCTCCGGTAGCGTTTGTAGTGATGGCAACACTTTTTCCGTCAGCGTTGGCAACAGTGTTAGCAAAAGCCGACATCTGAGCATTCAACTGACGGGTCACGTCAGCCATTGTCGGGTTCAGGCCAAAGGTCAGGTTAGCGACAGTGTAGTAGGTGTCGCCCACGCTGATAGTGAAACCACCGTTCTGAACGCTGGCAAGATTGCTCAGCGTAATGGAACCAGACACAAGAGCGCCGTTGGTCGGAGCTGTAAACACGCGACCGATGCACATGGTCTGAGGACGGTCGGAACGGTTGAAGAACGCCTGAGCCGCGAATATGGCCTCAGAGTTCTCGGGAACCGCGCCTTGCACGGCTTCAAAGGTGGAAAAGAACTGCACTCTGTCGTTACCGGGAGGGAAGGCCACACCGGGAGTAACAAAGCACATCATGGTCATATCCGTCGCAGTTTCGGCGACAGAACGAGACAGGGACACAGGAACGTCAAGGGAACGAGGCAAACTCGTCTTAGCGCAACTGGCTACGGGCATACCGGCTTCTCTCCAGGGATTGTGATTTCAATGCCGTTAACATTCCACTTCGATTTATCGAAGTAGTCTGCTGGATACTCTCTGTTGAAGAGGGCATAAAAATAAAAGTTGAAGTAGCTTCTAGGCTGAATTGCACCATTGTAATAAGCACTCAGGTCTTGTATTCCACTCGTACCCGAATAGCCAAGAAGCTTCCATAGATCAAAAGCCCTTGCTGAAGAACCCAATGACAAGCGAGCGTTTACCGCACTTTCAAGTGCGTTCGGCCCTCTAAAAGTCACCTGCACTTCGCACAGGGAAAGGTTTATCAGGCTCTCAATCGGGCCAGTATCAGGAGAACATGAGAATGTTCCGCCTGGATCCTGACGCATAACCTCGATATTTCTCCACCACAAGGTGATGTACAATCCCTTTGGCGGTCTCGTTCCTGCCTGAGTTTCAACAAGAACTCTGTTGGGTTCAGGATCCCATCCAAAGAACGAGTCAAAGTAGTCCTTAAGAAGGACATTGACCATTTGAGGAGTGAGTTGAATAACATCGCTCATGTGAAGTACCTTACGCAGTGGTAGATATGCTTATTGGTATTCCCCATCATGAACCCTGTTCCCCTGACCTTGAACTTGAACCCCTTGTACAGCACGTAATCTTGACGGTGTTCCAGTCCTTCCTCGTTTACATCAGAATAGAACAGCTCCTTGTCCGTTGTAACGGAGATACCGCCAGACGAGGAGTTTCCGTCGGAATAGAATTCAAGCTGCTCTATAGTAAGGGCTAACACGATTGCCCTCAGCGGTTCGGGCTCTCCAATCTGCTCTTCTTCCCATACCCCGTCCACATGCTTTCCGACACAATGAACAACCTGAACAACTTTGGAGAAGGCTCGCGTGACCTTGTCGAAATTCATAGGTATCGCTGTCATGACTTATCCCTCACCATGTGAGTTGCCCTATTATGCATCGTCATCGTGTCGATGAGAGGAACGTCAGATCCCTTCCTCTCAATGGTGGCCTTGGAATTAGGTTGCCATTCGCCTTCCGTAATGGCCTTTCGTACGTCTTCAGCGGCGGCTAGTCCGGCAACCTCTAGAACCTTTTCCAACGTTGCGTCTCCGCTCAGCAGTTTAGGCCCTAGCTCTTCCATTACTTCTTTGTACGTCTTTTTCATGTATTGAGAAGCCAAGTCCATGAATGCACGTCTGGGAACACCTAACCCGTAGTTGTTCTTCAACGCGACTTCAATGATCGAGGCTTCATCGTCATAGTTGGGTTCAGGAACCCCAAGTCCCGAAGCGTCTACGGGATAGCCAACTGCAACCTCCTTCTTATCCGCGTACTTTAAAGCAGACTTGATCTTACGGAGGGCTTCCATGGTCTGGACAGGCTGTCGTTTCAACTTCAGGCTCGTTTTCATATCAGTACCCTGCGTTCACAGGAGGCCATTGCAATGAGTACAAGAAGCGACCAATTGGTCTGCCGCCAACAATATCAGCGGCTGGTATCCAAGTGCTGATGAGCGCGAGCAATTGGAGTCCGTACTTGGTTCCCGCTAAGTCGACGGTGAAAGGATCGTCTCCCATCACCAATGACAGAGGAGCGGAACCTTGGGAGAGAGAACCAGTGGCGGCTGAGATGTTAGTTCCCACTTCAGAGGAGCTTTGATCCTTCATCCCTCCCTCGGTATACACCTCACCAAGGTCATACAAGGTAGCCAATCGATGCGCTGTAAGAAGTCCTACAGCCAACTGGAACATAGGGCCGAACGAACATTCACGCAAAATAGCTACACTCGTTGTACCCGATGTATTGACTGACATGGACGGAACACGAGAAAACTCCGGATAGAACTCCAAGAACTTTTCGTCTACAAACGTCAACTCCCCGTCAACGCATGTTACCATCCCGTCCATTGGGATAGGCTTCTTAGAACAGTTCATGGTCACACCTGCATTGTTTCCTTGGTCTTTCTAGGCTTCCCTCTGGAAACCTTTTCGTTCTGGGGTTCGGCGAGCAGTTCAGCAGGGGGCTGAGGCCCTTTCACCTTGGCAGGTGCCGCATAAGGATTGACCTTTTCCCCAAACACCAACACGCCCATGTCCATCAGCTTCTTGACGGTTTCAACCTTCTTGAGGGCTTCAAGAGCTTCGGTCGTGCTGTTATCATCCGGAAGGGTCACAAAACCCATAGGCGGGATCAGGTAGTGCCTTTCTCGGATGCAGATGGTACGAGGGGTTTCAGAGCGATTGCCGATAATCATTGCGTCTCCTTTGGAGAAGGGCTCCCAGTCGCCTAGGAGCCCTTGATGGTTTAGATGCCGTCCACGTAAGCCATGGAGCCCTGCTGACGAACATGGTAGGAGCCGAACTTGTTTTCGGCATACCATGCAACAGCGAGAGGCTTCGGCTGAGGCTCGCTGAGCTGATAGGGCAGGGGGAAGGGCAGGATCTGGTTTTCCTTGCGGCGATCCATGATGACCATGCGGTCAGAACCGCCCGCGCCCGCGCCTTCAAGGTAACGAGAGGGAATGATTTCCAATTCCCGCCCGGTCACGCGATACATAACGTTGTTGGTAACAACGTAGTCGATCACGTTGACGGCGATGCCAGTGCCGCTGGAGGAGCTCGTCGCGCCGATAACCATAGGCATGTTGGTGATCTGGGCGAACTGCTTCAGGGGAAGGAAGATGGTGGTCGGCTTGAAGATCGTGCGGCTGTTCTGCCACAAGAAGTTCAGGGCAGAGTTGATATCGCGAACGATTTCAACGCCGTTCTTGTCTTCCCATTTAGTAGAGGCCGGGACAGCGGAAGAAGCTTCCGGAGTCATGACCGTCAGGCCGGGATAGTTGATCCAGCCGTTGAAGCCAAGGTCGGGAGTACCGAAGATGATGCTCAGTTCCATCAGGTTGTCACACGCTTCGCGCATGGCACCACCAAGATCCTGAGCCAGATTGCCGTTCACGCCGAAGCTGTACTGGCGGGCATCTTCGTTGGTAACTTCCGCGCCAACAGCGGCATAGGCGATAGGCACCTGAACGGCACCCATGGACTGACCGACCATCGGGATGTCGTTGTTCGGGCCGTGGCCGATAAAGGCCGCCGCGCCGTGGCGGTTGCGGCTCATGTAGGCATAGGACGTTGCGCCTGGATTGATGTCGCTGTAGATCTGCTCTTCGAGAACGATGTTGTACCATTCACGGTCAGGATACAAGACGTCATAGAACTGGCTGTCCAGTTGAGTGGTCAGCTCAAACGCAATGTCAGCGGCAGTGACGTTGCACGCCGCGCCGCTGGTAGGGGCAGCGTTATTGAATCTTTTCAGGCTCATTCTTCATCTCCTTAGAGAAGCTCAACGAGAGCGATGTTGTTGCAGGGAGCTTCTCCTGCGGTGAACGTCCCGAGGAAACGCGCTCCGGTAAGAAGCACAGTGTCTTCGCTGGTGCCAGCCGAGCCCTCTGTAACAGTGGCTCCGGAGGCGGAGGTGAGGCCAAGGATAGCCGAAGCATCCGTGGTACCCGCAGTCGTAGGAGCAGACGCGAACGTGATGGTGGCAGACGCGCCAGTGGCGGTCGTGGTAAGCACAACGCCGTTGCCGACCGCTTTGACAGTGACAGGCACAGAGGCCGTGGTGATAGCGGTCTGAAGGATGGTGGCAACGTCGCTCACGGTATTGACCGAGCTGAAGTTCAGAGCCGCAACCTTGTGGAGCGTGCTGGCAACAGTGATGTCAAAGCCACCGTTGGTGACGGCCTTAATGTCATTCACAGACAGGGTGCCGCCATTCAAAGAGCCGGGGGTAGGCGTAACCGTGCCAGTGATGGGAGCGGCAGAGAACGCGCCAATTTTAAGGCCAGCATTTTTGGTATCGCGAACGATCCAGTATACCGGACCACCAAACACAGTGGAACCCTGCGCAAGCTGAACCCAAACGCGAGCCCCGGCGCGGTCACGACGAGCGTAGTTCGCCATGTCTTCAAAGAAGTAGCAAGCTTCACCATTGGAGTTGGTGCGCATGAACTGATTGCGAACCACGATGCCCGCGAAGGACTCGTCGGTAGCGGCGCTGTCCGGAGGCATCACGATGTCATAGTTGAGGCCGGGACGGTTGCTGCGAACGGTGGGGTTCACCATGACGCCGATGCCAGCCGTAAGACCAACAGTGGCGTCCACAGGGCCGACAAACGCGCTGTCAACCAGATTGATGTCCGAGGCGTTGGCGAGCATGCCCGCGAGCGCAGTCGCTTGCTGATCAAAGTACTGAAACTGAGCGAAGCCCCTCTGAGGAGTGTAAACCATTGCTTACTCCTTCTCGTTCTTGCGACGAGCATTGTTGAGGCGCATGGGACGGAGAATTCTGTCCAGAGAGCCCTGCGCTTTGCTGTTGTTGATCTGAGCGGAAGCCCCGCCCATGACACGCTTATTGGCGCGCTTCTGCCGGATTTCAGCCTGACGAGCAAGGGATTCGAACGCTCCATCAATGGCGTCCTGAGTCCACTTGGAGAGATCTTCGGCAGGGACACTCATGGCGTTCTGCACGATGATCTTGCGGCGGTTGGCGAAGGTCTTCGCTTTAGCGCACTCGTTCTTGACTTCTTCCTTTTCCTTCTCTTCGATCACTTCGTTTTCGATAGCGTCGTCGAGAATGGCGTCTTCGGCTTCAGTCTGAGCGGCGGCTTCCTGCGCCATAGCTTCCTGGGTTTCCGCGCTCATAAGGTCGTCGATAGTGGCCTTCTGCTCCTCGATGGTCGCCATTGCCGCATCGTACTGGCTCTGGAGGTCGTCCAACTGAGCCTTGATGCTTTGGGCTTTTTCCACCGCTTCCGCGAGCGCATCAGCGTTGAAGGTCTTCTGATCTTCAACCATCTTTTCAGCTTCGGCCGCGTCGTCCTCGTTATTGAACTTGTAGTCGACACGACGGTTTCCGTACTGTCTCTGAAGGACTTTCATTCCCTTCTCCTTTGTTTGTTTATGATTAACAATACGGACGTTTGGTCCGCACCGACCTGCACCTTCAGGGAGCAAGAGAACATGGTTAAACCTCAGATTGGTCTGGACTGCCCCAAAAGGCTTGCCCTTGTAAACCCCTTCCTTGGAATAACAATCCCCGTCGTAGGCAGACGAAATTTCAACCAGATCGCCACTCTTGATCTTCTCAATCGCTTCCTTGTCGGTGATGAGAAGGTCAGTGACAACGTATCCGCCTTCGACTCGGGGAGTCCCTGCTACCGAACCAACGGTAAGCCCGTCTTTAGTCGTGTTCTCAGGTGTTCTCCACACATGATCTTCGACGATAACAGGCTTGCCTTCCAATGACTGGAGAGCTTCATCAGTAAACTCTTTTACAGGGATGTACTGCCCCACGAGCCCTTCAGCGTTCTCCTTGGCATCATCAGGCGATTCGGCTTTAAGATAGGGAAACACCCCATCAGCCAAAACTCTGGCCGTAACCCTAAGCATGCCATCGGAGTCGATTCTCCAGTTCTGGAACTTATATCTGTTAGAATACCGCATGACGTTAGCCTCATTTATTGCAGCTTCAACTTGCTATAGTCAATTTTGGGATTGGCATGGCACCTGCACCGGATAGGCCAGCCCGGATGTCCATCGTCTGGCGGCTCGTCCCAACGAAAGATCTTGCCCTGACGAATGTAATGATTTCCATGCAGTTTGGTCGGCTTCGGATACAGACCAGTAGGGTCGCCAACGACTCGCTGATCCCTTGCCGTTTGCCAGTAGTACTCTTCTATTCCGATTGACGTTTGGCGCGTCTGAGTGACCATGCCGTGCATTTTGTTGGTCTGGTCTACTGCTATCAGCTTGGCTCGCTCATACGTTATTTTCGTAAGCTCTTGGATCTCAGCAATAAGACCGCGGCCTTCAGGCAATCGCTCTTGCTGGTATGTCTTCATCACGGCTTCCTGGATCTTATCGTAATAGATCTCAGGAACGGTGGTGATGAGGTGAACAGCTTGAGCTCCCATTAGCTCAGCGGTCTCCCTTATAGCGTCATTGTCAAATATGGAAACGAAAGGCACCCCAAGAGCTTTAGCCAAGCTCGCTTGGAGCTTCAGTCTGTCACGCTCTGAAACAGCATGAACCCAACGTCCGGCTATGCCTCGTATGGAAGGCCCTAAGACTCGTCTCCATTTCTCTTTGTTGCTTTGAAGCGCATAAGCGGCTGCCGCCGGGCCGGGTCTTGACTCAAGCCATGGAACCATGCTCATGAGGTCATCAACCATAGGCCCAACGAGCTTCTGCAACTCAGCGTATAACTGACGAGCTTGCCGTACAGAGCCGCCTACTCCACTAGCTCGGATTGGTCTGTTGGGTCGTCCCCGCCGGGGTGAACCCGCGACTTGAATAGGCATCCTTGCCCTCCAGCAAATCCCCAGTATCAAGGTCAGAGCCTAACAACGCCTCTTCAGCCTTGAGCTTGGTCTCATAGATCTCTCTAGCGTTCAGTTCGTTCACTGCTGTTTCAGCTGAAATAAACCCAGCCTGATACATAGAGACCACAGCGCGAGTAATAATCTCATCACGAGTCGCTTGCTGAACCGCGTCAAGGTTCCAAAGGGGCTCATACGAGAGAACAAGATTGGCTGACTTGCGCTTCCATTCTTCATAGCCAAACACACTCGGGCCAATCCAATCCAAACAACGTTGTTCAGCGGGTTTCCGCGTGTTGTTTATGATCGAGTCGACCATGTCATAATAGTTGCGCGAGTCGCCTTCACCAGTCGCGTTCAGTCCCCCTGCCGACGAACCCAAGAACCGAGTAATCGGTATGTCAGACGCCGCCGCAAGGAACTGTGTATAGGTAACGAGAAGCTCAGGGACAGAACCAAATGAAGCCGAGAGCGACTCCACCTTAACATCCTTTCCGTCCACCAGTGCGGCATTGTATACCGAAAGCTGGCGAGCTACTTCTTGCAGTTTCCCTTCCGCACCCGAATCCAACGCTTTGATGTTACGCAGATTCTCAACCGAAAGGATGATAGCCGAAGCCATGTTCACAAGCTGATAGGCCGCTTGCTGAGTGCCCAACGACCTGCAAAGGACGTCATAGAGCGGGGCAATCTTACTCTCTCCGAACCCCAAAGGATTGTACCTGAAGTTCTGCATGAGACGTTGGCTGTTCCTTCCGAAGAGTGCATTGCCGTCAAGCACGATCATTCGAGAGGCGTCCACCTCTATTCCATCAATGCTGAGGCTGTCCACCCTATCGTAGTCGGGCTGGAACGGATCCCAAGTTACGCGAGAGCGGGATAGTTTGGAAAGGTCGATCACGTTTAGGGCTTTAAGGTCTCCCTTCATCAGGTTCTGCTGATTCAAAGGCTCACTGAGCTTTTCTCCGTCTTGTAGCAGCATGACACCAAGGATGACTGAACCACCAAGCAGGCGTTCCTGCTTCATGGCACGACGCAACTGACGTTCAACACCAAGGTCTTCCCATGCCCTCGCAATCATCAGCTCGTCTTCGGGAGCCAATCCTTCTCGAATGGTGGGCTTTCGCATAGCGTCGTCCACCGGAATGTCAATGATCTTTCGCACTTCCCATGACGTCTCATAAAGGTTTACATACGTCTGGTACCGAGCGAGAAAGTTATTATTGTAGTACGGGGAGAGAGACGTGAATCCCGTGACCTGAGTCGCTCCCCTGTCATTCGTCGTACCTGCGCCGCTAGACCCGGTGACGAGCGTATTGTTCGTCCGGGTTCTATGAGGACGGCGGGAAAATCCCAAAGACAAACGAGATCGCGACATCTTACCACCTACAAACTGACATTTCCGCCAGCGTCTTTGTATAAACTTACAGCCATCGTGAACGCGTCACAATGGTCGTCATGCGCGTGTGACATATCCCTAGCGAATGCGGCGGCTTCTTCCATCAGAGCGGCGGCTCCTGGAGTCACATTAACAACCGTATCCTTGTCTATCCGCACCGGAACGTTCCCCAAGGGGAGGAACACCTTGCCTCCATGGACGAACCACGAGGCCTCTTGCATCCTTGCCACCTTGTCCGATGGGAATGAGAACTTGTTAGGATTCCATGCAAAGGCGGGCAATCCCGTATCGCTCAGCGTCTGCTCCAACGGAGTCCCACTCGCCTTGTCTTCTATCCAAAATTCCCTCGGCTTGTCCATCACGTTGTAGAACAACTTGGAATTGAGCAGCAGCTTAGGGAAGTCCCACCTGCCATACATGGAGTCAATGAAGTAAAGCCCGCTCTCCGTTCCTTCCCAGCACTGCACAACCGATTGGTCGTTATCGTCATGCTCTTTGTACGCCGTGTCCGCCGTGATGTACCTAAGACCTTTGGGCGTATACTGCGCGGGATCATAAAAGTTCCACCATGGAAGCTTGATGATGTTACCGCCCGGAATAAGAGGCGACTGCTGGTACTGAGCAAAGAACGTCGTTGGCGCAACTATCTTCAGCGTCTCCAGATCGTCCTTGGACAGCGTAATGGGGTTCAGCACCTCATCACCCTCAAGGGCGGGGAATGAAACCAAGTGCCAGTCGTCAGGCTCGTTCTTAAGCAGCCATCCCGCCAGATCGTCAACATGCAATCGTTGCATGATGAGAATGAACGGCGTGTTATGGGCGTTATTGCGTCGTGACTTGAGCGTATTCAGGTAGTATGAGATGCAATTCTCTCGTCTAACACGAGACTTGGCATCGTCAGCCTTGAGCGGGTCGTCAATGATAATCGCTCCGCCAAAACCCTTGCGAACCTTACCTGCACCAAACCCTGTAATCGTCCCTCCCAAGCCAACGCCATAAACAGCTCCTCCCGCTGTCGTCTTGAAGAAGTTCTGCAATTCTCGAGACTCGCGGGAGATTATCGTTTCGGGGTACTGTGCTCTGTGCCACTCGCTAGACAGAATGCGGTGAACCGCCATTGTATTCTCAGTTGCCAGTCCTGCCGTTGCCGAAGTGAGGATAAACTCACAATCAGGCGCAACCTCAGCGAGGCACCAGCTAACAAAGCCCTGCGAAGTGAACGTCGTCTTAAAACAGCGAGGAGGGACGTTTATGATCAGGTTCTTCTTCCCATTGGGAAGCTCACCCATTACGCACATCTCTAGTGCTTCGCATAAGCGATGCTCGTACTCCAGATCTACAAACGCTCGCTTCTCCTCGCCTGCAACGCGATCACAGTAATCGAACAGAGAGTGAATCATAATGGTTCCCCTAGGCCCCGCCTACATGCAAATGGATTCCCTCACTTACACATAGATCTAGGGGAACCTCGCTCTTGGAGACGCTGAGCGATGCGTGGCTTGCGCCTATTTATAAAGATCGCGCACATCCAATCCAACATGGGCAAGCGCGAGTCTTAATCTGCATTCAACCTTCTTGCGGTTATACGCTCTGGAAGGGCTCATCTTGTTCTCAGCGGCACATTGGGCTTGACAAGCCTCAAACTCCTCGTTTGAACAGTTCTCGCATATCTTTTGGATATTAGTGATGTGACACGCCCACTTCAGAGCTTCCAGTAATTTATCTTCCATTGCTACTGCGTCTCCCCTTCACCTCGCCCATTCCATACAATGTCTTGAAGACCTTCTTCTGGATGAAGTCAAATGTCTTCTGACCGCCTACTCCCGCCATTGCAGCCACCAGCAGATGCGTCTCAGGCATATTGTCAATGTAAGGCAAGTACGGAATCGCCAATGCTGAAACGAACGCGGCGGCTGAACCTATTGCGAAAATCGAGATTGCTTCACTAACGACCCGGAACCAAGGACGCTTGTTCATTATCTCGGAGGAATGGAGAATGATCGCCATAACTCCTCCCGTGAGCATAAGGGGAACAAGACGTTTGATGATGGAGATATAGTCTGCGGAAAAAGGTTCGTTCATTACTCATCTCCATCACCCAAGTCTCAGAACTCATCTGGCCGTTTTATATCGGCCAAAGCCTTAATTTCTTCGAGCGTGATTTCGTCTTTGTCCCACGCTTCGATCAACTTCTTAACGGCGGGAACGCCAATCTGAATTGCCAGCAACAGGATCTCAAGTACTGCATTCTTATCGAGCTTGCTCATGCTAGTTCCCCATTACCGGAAGGTTGATCCATGACTTTGTAACGTGGTCAGTGAACGGAGACGCCCGTGTATTCAGGTTCTTGTGAACCGTACTCCCGTCGGCAATGGCGGTCGTCTTCAGCTCCTTCGCGTCCACCCCAAGCTGAACGGCCTTCTTGATGAACTCGTTGAAGCCTTTAGTCACAATATCAACCTTCTGCTCCAGCAGGGCTCGCTTGTCATCCTTGTTGAGGCCCTTGTCAGCCTCGTTGAGCTCAGCATAGGTCGCAAGTGCCGAAACTGCAATCAAATATGAGTCAACGTAAATGAGAGCCGCGTCTTTGAGCTCTCCGTACTTATCGTCCGACAAGGATCCACGTTGGTGCATCGCGCTTGCGCTCTGCATGACCGCGTAGTACGTTACCTTGGAGGACTCAAGGACTTTGTAGGAGTTCAACGCCACCTCGTCCTTGGTGCATCCCGACGCCATGCCGTTAAAGGCAATCAAGGCGAAGAACATCACGAACGAATAGAACCATCGTGCTACCGTACTCAGGGGCTTCATACTTCCTCCCAGTTCTTTCCAGTGTAGCCTGTCCACCATTCACGAACATCGAATCCAGGACAGAACTTGTTGGCGTAATCCTGATGACCATGCAGACCTGCATGAGGATATTCGGACTTCAGCTTAAGCAGAAGCGTATACAACGACTTGTACTGCTCAGGAGTGTAGTTCACGCAGTTAACAGTCTTGCCGTCCTTCTTGCTCAGGCCACCTGCCAAACAGATACCAATGGAGTTCGCATTGTGATTGAGCACATGGGCTCCGATAACGCTCACGTCACGGCCTTTCTCTACGGTTCCATCACGACGAATGACGAAGTGATAGCCAATGTCCTTCCATCCGTTTTCATCGACGTGAACCTTACGGATCTCCTTCACGCCAATGTCCATCGTGTCATACGTGGCAGCACAATGAACGATTAGATCGTTAATTTTCCTCATGGCGCATTCTCCTGAGTTCCTTCAAGCGTTCAGACGCGGCACGCGCCTTCTTAGCGTAGTCATCAGTGGACACGAACACGTTGGTCTGGACTCCAGCGTCCTTACTGCTCCATTCGGAAGGCCATTTGCGTTCAAGCAACATCATAGCCGTCTTGGTATTACCGTTTTCAGTCGCTCTCACGATCGTGGACAAGCACGTCTTCTTTAGGATAAGATCCGACCTGCGTTCAATCTTGAGAAGCTCAGCGTGGCGACGCCTGTCCTGAATGCTCCCTCCAAGCAACAGGCTCTTCATTCGCTCCGAAGAAATTCCAATGAGTCCTGCAGCATCTTCGCTTGACAAGCCAAGGGAACGATACTCAGCATACATCTCAAGGAACTCATCAGTCAATATATCATCATCGCTGAGCGTGGAGTTCGTCGCTCTCTTGCGATTAGCAATCGAATAGACGTACTCCTTCTCAGCGTCGGAGAGTCCGCCCTCATACAATAGGTTGTAGAGGTTCTCGGCTATAGATGAGTTGCTCTGGTTCTCGAGCCAAGAGAAGAGAGCATTAAGATCGCGGGATTCTTTCATAGAAACCATTATGCACCATTCCGAGCGGAAAAGCAAGCATTTTGTTGGAGCCCGCCGGGGAACCGCGCCGGGCGGCTACCGGGGGGCAACCGGGGGCAGGAATTTGCCCTTTGCCGGGGCAGGGAGGGGAGCGGGCGGGGCAAACCGGCCAGCAGGCATACCTGTCCCGCGTCAGCCGCGACTCC
>JABLTK010130503.1_pt1 | contig 42088 bp, 42 predicted proteins | sample 7160131 | NCBI WGS metagenome assembly JABLTK01 (sample SAMN14651221, study PRJNA627086) | human gut metagenome | isolation source: feces | host: Homo sapiens
AAAAGTTCCTCCTGTGATTTTGGATTTGTTTGTGTCCATTTCATTATATCACACTTTTTTCTGTCCATCAAATCTGGGAAGACGGCAAAGGGGAAAAATACGAAAGACTGTCTACATCATTTAACGCATCATATTGCTATTTCTGGCACGAGGCGCTGTACAGTGTTTTTTGTGAGGGCAATAGTGCAAAACTGCTGGCAGAAACCGATTTGGCGGAAAAGCAAAAAAACTTTCCGAAAGGCGCTAAATTGCTTCGTGATATAGATAACCACGACACCGTTACAGATTGGGATATGCGAGTTGAAGCTGTTGCCGGCAGCGATGGAATGGAACAAATTGAAGTTATAAATTATCTTTTAGACGGAATACCTATGGTTTACTGCGGCAATGAAATTGCATGCAAGGCAACGCTGAATATGTTTGCAAATCGCTTCTACCCCGGCAATTTTGAATTTACCGATCGCACAGCAAAAAACACGCCTGACGCCATACACCGCATAGAGATTATGAAACGTTTAAACAAACTGAAAAGAGAAAATGCTATGCTATCCTTAGGTGAAACCGAATGGTGTCAATGCTCCGATGAACTGATTTCATTTAAGCGCACTATGAAAGACAAAGGCATATTTTTTATCGGAAACAGCAAAACCGATAATATAAAAGTACCCGCCGCCAGTATGCCGGATAATTTAACACTGAAATTTTCAAACAATCTGAATTTGTATGACGACGGCAGCCTTGAACTTGGCAAACACGGATACGCTGTTTTTGAATACTAAAATAGATGGTAACGGATATATTCTTTGCCCCTCAAGGAATGAAATGGGTGCATAAGATTACACCCGAAACACAAAAAATCGCTTGCAATCAAGCGATTTTTTTGTGTTTACTTTTAAGGAGTTTTAACTTATAATATATCTCATGCAGCAAAGAAGCTTGTTCGATTGATCTTTGCATTAGAAAAATCTCATAAGCACGAATTATTTCAGCATTTCACGATACGCAGAGGACATAGCTGTTTTGTACTATGCTGTGAGCCGGATATGATGAAAGCCGCAATGACCATACGGCGCAACATACGACGAAGCGCTTAATATGGACATACGCGGCTGCTACGAAACCGGCATAAGAGCGGTACCGGCTATATTAATTCCGCAAAAGCTGTAGAATTTCGATTTTTATACCCGTATAATATCGGTTAAGTATTTTTTTATAGTCCTTTCCCTGCGCAGCCATGTAATTCGCTCCGTACTGGCTCATTCCCACATTATGTCCGAACCCTTTTACAGAAAAAGTTACATTTCCGTCCTTTTCTTCAAGCGCTGCGTTTGTCGAACGAAGATTATAAATCGAGCGAAGCTCCGTTCCCTTTATCTCTTTTCCGCCAATCTCAATTGTTTTAATTCCTCCGCTTTCGGAGCGTTTTATATTGCCAAACAATTCCTTTTCCCAGTCAATGCCGCCAATCTTTTCCTCTGCTTTTTTCTTAAAATCCTCCGTACTTATGTTTTCCTCGCTCTTATATCGCGGCGAAAGCTCATCACCCTCACTTTTAACGCTTTTAAGATACGGAATTTTTTTACCCCATACGTCTTCGGCATTTTCCGTCTGACCTGATGAGGTTGAAAAAAACACCGCCGATATGGGTTTCTTTTTGTATGTCATAATTTCTCCGGAGGTTTCCTTTACCGCACTGCATATCTTATTCCACGCCTCCTTTGTGCCGCCGAAATCCTTCTCCGACACCCACGCCTGGCAGTGCGTCGAATCCGTGCACACCGCAGCGCCCTTGTGTTCCTCGCTTTCGTTTCCCGACGCATTTTCATAAGTATGCGCATAAAGATAGGTTCGCGCCGCTACCGCCTGCGCTTTCATTGCCTCTTTTTCAAAATCGGACGGCATTTCCGCCGCAACCACGCCCGTTAAATATTTGAAAATATCCATGTCGCACACCTCATCCTTTTGCTTTACATACACTTTTATGCTTTGCGCGGTTTCGGGCGATTCAAACGGCTTTGTGTTATCGATTGTGTTTTTCATAATTTCCACCACCGCAAGAGGTATCAGCAGTGCTATAAACACAACCGAAAGTATAATTGTAAAAAAACGCTTCATCATATATCACTCCTCATACATCTTTATTAAAGAATATGCTTGCCGAGGCTGTTTTTTTCCGATAATGTAATTTTTTCTTGCTTTAACGGTTTATATATGTTATACTGAATACTATAGATAAGGACTGATGTTATGGCTAATATGCAAAAAATGAAAGATGATCAGAGATATGAAATTCTCGATTTATGGCTCAGATGTACGGCGGCGGCAAATCCGTTTTTTGAATCGGATTTCTGGCAGAAGAACTATGACCGTATAAAGGCTAAATATTTTAATGGCTGCGAAAACTATGTGTATACCGAGGGTACGGTAATAATCGCTTTTATATGCGTAACCGACAGCGGATATATACAGGGTCTTTTTGTCGATCCGGACTACCGCGGCAACGGAATAGGCAGACAGCTGCTCCGCTATGTTAAAACACAGCGCGATACGCTTAGGCTGAATATATATGCAAAGAGCAGAAAAATGCTTAATTTTGCTTCAAGCGAGGGTTTCCTCATAAAGGACGCACTCTATCAGAATGAAAGCGGACAGGTTAAATATGTGCTTGAATGGAATAAAGAGCGCCGAAAGGATTTGTAACTATGAATGAAGAATGGACAACCGTTATAAAGCCCAAAACAGGCTGGTTTGACATAAATTTCAAAGAACTGCTGCAATACCGTGACTTGATTTTTATGTTTGTCAAGAGAAATTTCATAAGCTCCTATAAGCAGACGATTTTAGGGCCGCTGTGGTTTATTATAAGTCCGCTGCTGACCTCATCAATGCTCACGGTGGTATTCGGAAAAATTGCCGGAATGTCTACTGACGGCGTACCGCAGTTTTTGTATTACATGGCAGGAAATACGGCATGGACATATTTTTCGTCTTGTCTTACCTCCACTTCGTCTACCTTTACCGGAAACACCGGATTATTCGGCAAGGTGTATTTTCCGCGGCTTATAACGCCTATTTCAACCGTTATATACGCAATATTCTCGTTTTTAATACAACTGTGCCTTATGCTGGCGCTTATGGCATATTTTGTGTTTACACGGCACGAGGGTATACACCCTAATATTTGTATTCTGCTCGTACCGCTGCTCGTATTGCAAATGGCAATGATGGGCATGGGATTCGGAATAATAATATCCTCGCTCACAACGAAATACCGCGACCTTATGGTATTGGTAGGCTTCGGCGTGCAGCTGTGGATGTACGGAACACCCATTGCTTATCCGCTTTCGGCAGTACCGTTTGGACTTGAAAAGATAATACGCTGTAATCCTATGACGCCGGTTGTAAACAACTTTAAATATGCGTTTCTCGGCTGCGGACAGCTTGAAGTACATTCATGGATTGTCAGCTGGATTGTAACGTTTGTGGTACTTGCAGCAGGCGTGGCGCTGTTTTCGAGAGTTGAAAAAACGTTTATGGACACGGTATAAGCAGAGGATTATTGTATGAGTGATATTGTAATAAAAATAGATGATGTGTATAAGCAGTACCGTCTCGGCGCAATCGGCGGCGGAACGCTTCGCGGTGATTTGCAGAGCGCATGGGCGCGGCTGCGGCATAAAGAGGATCCGAATTTAAAAATCGGTCAAAATGTGTACTGCGGAAATGAAAAATTTATGGCTCTTGACGGCATAAGCCTTGAAGTGCATAAGGGTGAGACTTTAGGGATTGTCGGCGGCAATGGCGCGGGCAAATCAACCACTCTTAAGCTTTTGTCGAGAGTCACCGCACCCAGCCGCGGAAACATATATATAAAAGGCAAGATTTCAAGTATGCTTGAAGTCGGAACAGGCTTTCACCCTGAACTCACCGGCAGAGAAAACATTTATTTAAACGGCGCAATTCTCGGCATGAGCCGACGCGAGGTAACCGCCAAAATAGATGATATTATCGAATTTTCCGAATGTGAAAAATTCATTGACACGCCTGTTAAAAGGTATTCATCGGGAATGTTTGTAAAGCTGGCATTTTCCGTTGCCGCTCATCTTGACAGTGATATAATGCTTATGGATGAGGTTTTGGCTGTCGGAGACATGAGCTTTCAGAAAAAGTGTATTGATAAAATGCTTTCGGTCGCACACGAATCGGGCAGAACGATTATATACGTCAGTCACAACATGAACACCGTCCGTCAGCTTTGCAGCAGGGGCGTGTATATGAGAAAAGGTAAGATTGCTTATGACGGCAGCACAGACGAGGCAATAAGGCTTTATCTTAACACAACAAAAGCAGACCAAAAGCTTGTGAATGACTTTACTGCCATCAGGCGCCCGGGATTTCTTACAGATAAGGTTTTTTTGGAGAGCCTATCCGTAATCGGCAGAGATAATCTCCTTATAAAGGACGGCGAAAAAATAAGAATGAGAATTAAATGGAAAGCATTGGAAAATATACCGTCTGTTTCGATAAGATTGATGATTCACAACTCAAACAATGAACCGATTGCAACAAGTATATGCGCTGATATTACCGAATGTATCGCCGGAAGGGAATATTCATACGATATGGAGCTTGATCCCGGCACACTGTCCTCGGGTTCGTACCATATTCTTATGGCGGCGTTTGAGCAGGACGGTATAGGCGGTGTTACGGACGCAGACGCCGTATGGCCCGCACTTAGCTTCGAGCGTGAGAAAAATTCCGTAATAAGCTGGCATCCAAAGCTTTACGGTGATACTGAGCTTCCTCCGATGATGATTGTTGAATAAAACGAAACGGCATATGATTTATATGCCGTTTCGTTTTATTTTCTCAAAATGTATTGACTATTATTTGAATTTACGCGTAGGCTTGATATTAATTCTTTTAACCCTGCGCTTGCCGGTGAAAACATTATGCACACGCTTTTGACGGTAATTAAATCTAAAAAGTGATGTTATATCACGTTTTTTTACTTTTTGGTCTAAAATTCCCAAATCGTTTATAATATTTTTGTTAATGCTCTTTTTACCGCCTGCCTGTGAGGTTTTAAATTTAATTACCAATGCAACAACAATAAACGCTATTGTTATCAGCAGCTGTATAATCAGACGCACATTCAATATTTTCATGGTAAACAGAATAATAAATCCCGTTATAAGCCATGCAATTGTGATTATTGAAAGCATAATCGGTCTGAACACGGTATCGCTGTCATATGACGCCTTTATTCCGAAAACGCCTGTTATTATCTGTAAAATTCCGCCTATACATATAAATGCTCCGCCGTTTATAAACGGCAGCATATCATGCGTTATCGACGACATGACATCATAGCCCGAATCCTTATCAAACAGCGTAAGCAAATCGGAAAATGCAGAATACGCAAAAGAGATTAATCCCAATATAATAAGCAGTACCGACACGGTTTTTAAAACATTTTGAAACTTTCCCATAATATCCTCCGAATTTCATATTGCAATTAATTATAATACATGATATTATTATATAACAAACATTATAAAAAATCAATATGCAGTTTGTGCTTTTTAGCATATTTGAAATGATAAATCTGCACAAAAGAAAGGATATACATATGGATAGAATTGAAAAAGCAAAAGAACTTTTCACCTCAGGTTTCAACTGCTCGCAGGCAGTTGTCGGCGCATACAGCGATTTATTCGGAATGTCGGCTAAGGACGCAATGCGCGTTGCCGAGGGGCTTGGCGGCGGCATCGGCAGACTGCGCCGTACCTGCGGAGCTGTTACCGCAATGGCGGTTCTTGCAGGACTTAAATACAGCAATGCAGAGCCCTGCGATGTCAAAACGCGTACGCTGATATACGAAAAAGTTCGTGAAATGGTAAAAGCCTTTGAGGATAAAAACGGCACAAGTATATGCGGTGATCTTTTGGGAGTGAATGTCAGCAGTGACGCACGTCCCGATGAAAGAACGGCACAGTATTATAAAAAGCGTCCGTGTGTCGGATGTGTCGAAGATTGCGCCGCTATAATCGAAAAATTGCTTTTGGACTGAAAAAAATTTAAATTGGTATTGTATATTTTTTTCGGATATGTTATAATAGATATAATATTTGTATTAAATATGAAAAACATTCAGAAAAGAGGTTTTATTACTATGAAGAAAAAAGTATTGAGCGCTATGCTTTCCGCTGTTATACTCGTCGGTGTATCGGCTTCGGCATTTGCATCAAAAGCAGACGCAACTCCCGATGTGTTCATTAATAACACTCAGGTATATTTTGAAGATCAGAAGCCCGTTATCAAGGACGATTTCACATTGATTCCGGTAAGAGGCGTTCTTGAAGCAATGAACGATACCGTTGAATGGGACGGAGAAAACCGTACGGTTACGGTAAAGAGTGAGAACAATCTGACACGTGTTGTTCTTACTATTGACAGCAACATAATGAACGTTTATCACTTTACAAGCATCATGAGCGCAGACAAGACAGAGGTTGAGCTTGAGGTTGCTCCGCAGATTATCAATGACAGAACAATGGTTCCTTTCAGAGCAGTATGCGAGGCTATGGGCGCAAAAGTCGACTGGAATGACGATGATTATGCGGTACTTATCAGCACATCGGATAACGCACAGGCTCCTGCAGAGGTTACGGATAAGCTTGTTGCATCGGCAAGCGCAAGCAGCGCTGAAGTAAAAGCAGGTGACGAAGTAACTGTATTTATGAACCTAAAAAACCTTTCCGCACTCTACCCCGACAGATTTGTAAGCGGTATTACGGCAGGTCTTAACTACGACAAGAAGCTCTTTAAGCTTACCGATTCCTACCTTTGCACAAAGGACGGCACTAAACTTGCTTCATCGGACGGTCTTTCAAACGATGAATATACCGAAGAAGGCCTAAAGGCTGTATATATCACAATCAACGGCGATGAGGCAGCTAAGGAGGACGGCGCTGTTCTTGCTTTTGTATTTACGGCACAGGCTGAGGGCACAGGCTCGTTCACTCTTGCAGACAGATACCATTCAAGACTCGGTCATGACTTGACTGTATTATTGAGCAATATGGATAACAAGAACACATCACTCCTTAAAGGTGACGATGTTGTAATTGACACAACTGCGGTTGAAGTTAAAGTAACTGCTGCAGACGACACAAAGGTTGACGATACAAAAGTTGATGATACAAAGGCCGACGATACAACAGCTGACAACACAAAGGTTGATGACACAAAAGCTGATGGCACAAAAGCTGATGACACAAAAGCTGATGGCACAAAAGCTGATGACACAAAAGCCGATGATACAGCGGCTGATGATACAAAAGCTGACGACAACACAAAAACAGCTAAATAATTTATAAATTACGGCAAAGGGGCTGCAAAAACAATGCAAAGCGGAGAAGGTATATCCGTAAAAGCATTTTTGCAGTCCCTTTTTAAAGGAGTGATTTTTACATGAGTAATACCCCTATTGCATTCAGAACTCACGTTTCTGTTTTCGGAAACACAAATGCCGGAAAGTCAGCGTTATTTAATGCTATTACAGGTCAGGACATGGTTATTGTATCGGACAAAGCAGGCACAACCACCGATCCCGTAACAAAAGCCATGGAGCTTCTCCCCTACGGCCCAATTGCCCTTACCGATACTGCCGGTCTCGGCGACAGCACGGAAATAGGCGCACAGCGAATGGAAAAGACGAAAAAAATTCTTGATAAAACCGATTTTGCCATTTATGCCGCTGATTGCAGCGTATTTGATGAAGCATCTTATCTCAAAGCAAAAGAAATTTTTGAAAAGCGAAAAATCGGACATATGCTTGTTTTTACAAAATCGGACTTAGGCACGGGAACGCTTGCAAAGAAATTTCCAGATGCGGTTTTTGTTTCCGTAAAGGACGGCGGCAGCATTGAGAATTTAAAAAATGTTTTGCAGTCACATTTATCAAAGCTTTCCGAAAAGGAACAGACTATGATAGGCGACTTGCTGCCAAAAGGCAGTACCGTTGTTATGGTAATTCCGATTGACTCCGAAGCGCCGAAAGGCAGAATAATTCTGCCGCAGGTGCAATTTTTGAGAGATTGCCTTGACCACGGAATAAAAACGGTTGCCACAAGAGATACGGAGCTTGTGGAAACATTGGAGGAGCTTAACCGTATAGACCTCGTTGTAACGGATTCACAGGCATTCAAATATGTTTCTTCTGTTGTGCCCGAAAAAATACCTCTCACGTCATTTTCCATGATGATGGCACGCATGAAAGGCGATTTAAAAGCGCTTTCGGATGGTGCGGCGGCAATTGACAGCTTAAAGGACGGCAGCAAAGTTTTAATGGCAGAGGCCTGTACGCACAATTCCTCGCATGAAGATATAGGCAGAGTAAAAATTCCGGCTTTGCTGAGAAAATACACGAATAAAAATTTATCATTCGATTATTACGTACACCATGACTTCCCAGAAAATCTTTCGGAATATGATTTGGTAATCCACTGCGGCGGATGTATGATTAACTCACGTTCCATGAATAACCGCATTGAATTTTGCCGAGAAAGCGGCATCCCGATTACCAATTACGGGGTCGTAATCGCATACGTGAACGGCATACTTGAAAGAAGCAGACAAATATTCGGATTATAACTAAATCGGTTGCAAATCAAAAGTTGCAACCGATTTTTGTATTACCTGAACCCATTATACTTCATCAAACATTATGCTATCCTCATCCATATCACAGCCGATGAATCAACAGTATGCATAGTTTGATTCTATTCCCTTTATTGTCTGACGCATACTTTTTATTCCGAATATGCACTGTGTATCATTACTATTTAAAAAAAGCGGCTGAATTTTTAGTTATCCGCATTTTTATACAGTATAATCAGGAATAAAAGTTTCCCTCATATCAATATGCCCCATAAAATTTTTCTGCGGTGTTCCGTTTACGGTAAACCTTACAGAGGTAATATTTTCTATACTTGTCAGAGAATTTACTATCTGATACACCGTCAGTATTTCGGAATTTTTATCATCGGGATGCACATCGATCATTTTCTGCTTAATATCCACTATCGCAATATTATCCCTTACTCTCACGCTCATGCACTTTTTTTCGTCCGGTATAAGACGTCTGATCTTCGGATTATTGTCGCGCCCCGCAATCAGCGCATTTATAACCGCACGCGCTTCATGTTCCGTATCCGTTCTGCATATGACCGCATTGGACGGAACAAGCCTCATCATTCCCGCATCTGCGAAATACAGCTTTACATTAACCGTTTCCGGCTGCTGCGCAGTGGAAACTATCACCGTTCCGAAGCTTACAATAAGTATCAGCACAAATAAAATTTTTCTAAACATTTATCTTCCCTTTCAGCTTGTCCATAAAAAAACACTCATATACTTATAGTATATGAGTGTTTCGGGTTAAATATTACCTGTTTTTTGCTTCTTCAAGAGCTTTTGCAAGCTGATCGGGACATGATGTGCCGCGTCCGTTGCAATCGGTGTTTTTAAGCCGTTCGATTACCTCGTCAACCTTCATTCCCTCCGCCAATTTTGCAACGCCCTGCGTATTTCCGCTGCAACCGCGTGTAAAATGAATATTCCTTACAACATCATTATCGATGTCAAAGTCTATCTGTACGCTGCAAACTCCCTTAGGCGTATATACATAATGTGCCATATCTTTTGCCTCCTATTCATTTACCAGTTTAACGTCAAGCCTGTTAAACGGAATTTCAATATTATGCTCATCAAGAGCTTTTTTAACATTTTCGAGCAAATCAAACCTTACAAGCCAGTAATCGTCCGGCTTGCACCATGCCATAAGCGTAAATTTCAATGAGCTGTCACCGTAAGATGTAAGCCGCGATACCGCCGCAGGCTCTTTTAAAACACGCTCATCAGCCGCCGCTGCCGCTAAAAGCACCTCTTTAACCTTATCAATATCACAGCCGTAATCCGCACCGATTTCAATGTCAACACGTCTTACTCCGGCAGCCGAATAATTCGTTATACACCCTGACGAAAGCACGGAGTTCGGTACCGACACAACCTTTTTATCCAACGTTACTATTGTGGTTGTGAAGAATCCTATCTCCGATGCTGTTCCGCTTATGCCGTTTGCCTCTATAAAATCCCCTGCCCTAAAAGGCTTATTTACAAGTATAAGTATTCCCGACGCTATATTTGACAATGAGCCTTGCAGCGCCAGACCGATTGCCACGCCTGCCGAACCGAGAACCGCTACAAATGACGCATACGGTATTCCCATAATTCCTGCCGCAGATATAACAACCAGAATATACAATGATATACGCACTGTATTTGCAATGAATTTTCTTACGCCGTCATCAACCGACGAAAGGCGGCCTGTCCGCAGTATCTTTTTCGATATCCATTTTGAAAGCTTTATTCCCACCGCAAGCAGTACTGCCGCAATAATCAGTTTCCACCCAAACTGCACCACTACAGCGACGATTGCTTCTAATGCCATGTTTTATTCCTCCGTTAAAATTTATTTTAAGTATATCACAGACAAACAGCAAGGTCAAGACCCTGCCGTTTGTTTTTACAAAAAAGTACTTATTCCGCCCGAAATTGTTCTTGCCGTCATCTTAGTCATATCTTCAAGGCTCATATCAAGCTCGCCCAAAATCCAGTCGTGGAACAGCGAAATATATCCTCCTGCAAAAAATCGCAGATTTGCCTGAATAATCAAGGGATTTTTTGCTTCTCTGAGCGTTTCTACGTCTTGCAGCATTCTTTCGACAAGGATTTCTTTTAATCTGTTCAAAAACCCCCATGCCGGCTGATTTTTTACGATTATCCGATAATAATCCTTGCGTTCTTCAATAAACTCCGCCACTCGTGATAAAAGAGGCATCGGATTTTGCAGAAACCTCCCAAGCGTCACATCATTCACAATTTTCATGATATTTTCTATCGCTTCATTCTGTAATCTGTCCAGAACGTCCTGCGGACATGTGAAATGCGCATAAAACGTACTTCTGTTTAAATCTGCTCTCTCGACTATTTTTGTAACCGAAACCTTTTCAATCGGCATTTCGCTTATCAGTTCAAGATATGCGCTCGTTATAAGCCGTATCGAACGAAGTGCGTTTTTATTCATCGTTTTCCGTTCCATCTTTATCCCCCGTTTCCTGTGCCGTTTCCGGCTCAAAATCCGGCTCTGTTTCCGAATTTATTTTATCTTTTGATCGTTTCTTTTCGGATTTTTTCTTTTTGATAAACACATACGCAGCCCCAAGCGCAAGCAATACAATTACTGCTATTACAATATCAGCAAGCAATGAACCTTTTTTTTGCAGAACCACAAAGCTGCCCGGCTTATCCATTTTGAATTTCAGATAACTTCCGTCCTTTTCAAAGTCCGTCAGAACTATCGCGCCGTTATCCACGCAGCCTATCTGCGTTTTTCCGTTTGCGTCCTTATAACGTACTCTTACGGTGATTTCGCCGTCATATTCGGCGCTGTCCTCGTTTACCGTCAGCTTATACACCGCCGCCGCATTATAATCGGAATCATCCACCACAATTCCGCCGCCCGTTTCATCAACTTCAAGCGTGGTGTTCGGTCTGAAATTGCCCTCCACAAGGATTTTAGGCGGTTCTCCGCCGTATGCAAGCGTTAATTTCGACTGATTGTACTGCGCGTTAAACGTTGTTTTTCTGATTATCGGTTCTTTTACGTTCTTGTCCCAATCTCCGTAGGTATTTTCGCCTTTCGCAAGCTTTGGAATATCGTCATCGGTTAAGGTATACCCGTAATCGACGCGAAATTCTTTAAGCGTTTCGCCGTTATCCGTGAATTTCACCTTGAATTTGAACATTGCAGCGTCTGCCGACTCCGCACGCAGTCTGTCGCCTATACCCTCGGCATTATTATCCGTAAACGCCCTTAACTGTGGCATATACAAATCACCTGTCGCACATACCCAATCGCTGTCCCAGAAGCCTGTCATTTTTGCATTAAGCTTTCCGCTGTCCGAAGCAAGTATTTCCTTTTCAACAGGCTCTGCCTTTTCGTTATAATCTATACCGTCAAGTCCCGAAAGCTTTTCTTTAAGGAAATAATTATACTTTACATTTCCCGACGCACTTCCGGCAATCGCTCCGATTTTTTCGCCGTCGGAATCGATTCTTGCCAGCGCATAGCTGGTATCTATATTTTTGCCTTTTCCTGTAATTCCTCCGGCATCGCTCGATGCCTTTATATCACTTGTAGAGATACAATGCGTTATATTGTTTGCGTGAAGTCCCGATATTCCTCCGGCATATCCGCCATCCGTAACGGTTACGTCTCCGCTCGAAATACACTCCTTTACTGCGCCTATATCACTGTAGCCCGTTATCCCGCCCGAATAGCTATTTTTCGCTGTTATTTCTCCGTTGTTCACACAGCCGCTTATTACCGCCTTTATCGCAGTTGACGGATTTAACGAATAGTCTCCGCTTATATTGACGTTTTCTTCCGGCTTTGTAAGCGAATCAAACGCAACGCAGCCTGAAATTCCGCCCGTATCGGTCAATCCCTCGACTTTTCCGTTATTGATGCTGTAATGCACCAGCGCCGCATCTTTATTTTCTCCAGCCACCTGTCGCTTTATGGTAATATCCATATCTCTGATGTCGGTTTTTAAAAGCTTTTCAAGTGTGGATTTATCCTTATCGTCATCGTCCGCATACACCGGATTATCAAACACTCTGCCTATTTTAAGCTTTGTTTTTTCCGTAGGCGCCGGAGTTTGTATCGGAAGCTTTGTAGGAATCGGCTTTATTGTCGGCAGTCCGGATATAAAGCCCTGCAATTTCTTTTTTATTTCCTCTATTTTTTTGTTTCTGTCATGAATTTTATCAATAATATCCGATAAATCCTTGCTCATTTTTACAAGCGGATCCATTATATCCGACATATTATCGTTAAAATCTCTGAGCAGTCTGTTTAGTGAACTCGAAGAACCTACATTTACCTTGATGGTCGGATCGAAATTCTCAATCGCTTTTAACGTTTCGCTTGCCTGATCGAGCAAATCCGAATTTTCCATCTTATCAAGGCTTGAAACAAGCTGATTAACAAGCTTATTCGTATCTGCCGAACCGGAATCAAGCGCCTCTACCGTCTGGTCGATAAGACGAATCATTTCACCGTTGCTTTCCGTCAGACTGTCTGTAAGTCTTGTTGCCGTATCATTTATTTTGTCAGCCGACTGCTGCGCTTCTGAAATAATATTTACCAGCTCGTCGCCCTGATCTCCGACACGTCCCGTTGTGTCACGCAACGCTGCGGCAAGCTCGCTGTTTTCGTCAAGCATTGTGCTGAGACTGTCGGCAACCTTTCCCAAAGAGCCTTCACCCGTGCCCGAAAGTCCTATGTCATTTAAAAACTGCTTATTCTTATCCCTTATAGAATCAGCACGTGCTGATACATCGTCTGCATCTTTGCGTATGTTGTCCTTTAATTCATTCAGGTTATCCTTGATCTGTTTTTGGATATCATCTTCCGCAAAATCTATATTCGTATACGGTTCAAACTGCCCCGTAATTCCGCCTATATCTTTTCTTCCGCGAATATCTCCCTCATTAATACATTCGCTGATATAGCCGTTCTGACAGCCGGTTATTCCGCCGGTGTTATATCCTGTGTTTTTATAGCCGATGTCTCCGTAATTCGTACACTGCTCAACTGCGCCGTAAGAACGTCCGCATATTCCGCCTGTATTTTGCGCTCCCTCATTCGGATCGGGATTTACTTTTCCTTCGTTTGTACTCCATTTTACCATACCGTTATTCTTTCCGGCAATTCCTCCGGTGTTTAAGTCACCTTTGATTTCCGCGGTATTTTTGCAGCCCTCTATTCTTCCGCTCTGCTCGTTAACACCGACAATTCCGCCTGTCTCTGACGAAGAATATACGTTTCCGCTGACGGTACAATTTACAATAGTTCCCTTATTTACTCCCGCAACGCCGCCGATTGATGAAACGCCGTCTCCGCCTGTTATCTTCTTCACAGCCTCAGATGCCGAGGTCGGAATACCGTCCTTGAATTTATTTATAATGCTTGCCGCATTATTTTTTTCTTCTTTTGCGGTTATATCGGCTGCTATATTCAGATTTTTGACAGTTCCGCTCTCGCCTACAATTCCTATAAGTCCGCGCTGACCGTCAAGCGCCTTAAAGCTTACGCCGCTTATCGTATAACCCGAGCCGTCAAGGTATCCATCCCAATATGCCAGATACGAAAAATCCTTGCCCGTAAAATCTATGTCACTGTTCAATATGACGGTTTTTCCTTTTGAATATGAGTCAAGACTGCATCTTTTTGCAAGGTCAATAAACTCATCGGCAGAAGAAATATACATATACTCACCGTTATTTTCCGCCGTTCCGATTACCGGAATACATTGCAGAATACCTGATACCGCAATTACTGCCGCTGCTACTCTGATTTTTATTCTTTTCAATGTAATAGCTCCTTTCCCAAGACCGTTATACACCGTTTTCGGAAGTCTCCTCTGAACATTCCGTGTTATCCATTCTTGCGTTTATTTCACCCTTTATAATTCCAGAAAAACTGCCCTCGACATATCCGTTTATATATCCCGAAATACGTCCGTCAACAACGGTTATGCCGTTTCTCTGTTTCTTTTTCAAAATTTCATGCTCCGGGAAGTATGTTTTTTCTATAAATTTGTCACACAGCAAAAGCTCCTGCGGCAGAACAAGCATTACAAGTATAATTGAAGTAAGCGTTCCGCGTCCCAAAGCTGTTCCCAGTGATGCTATAACCGCATTTGTGGAAATTCCGCCTATTAAAAATCCTGCCATGGTCATAATCGTACCGGAGGTAAATATAGTCGGAAACGCCTCGTTTATCGTTCTTATAACTGCCGTCTTGTGATCCATCAGTTTTTTGTTTGCCTCGTAACGGTTCGTCATTACAATGGCATAGTCTATGGTTGCGCCCATTTGAATTGAGCTTACAACAAGATAGCTTAAAAAGTACATTGCTTCTCCTGTAAGATACGTTACGGAGAAGTTTATCCATATGCTGCCCTGTATTGTAAGCACCAAAAGCGCCGGAAGTCCGACTGAACGGAATGTTACCATAAGTATTACAAATACGAATATTATCGTCAGCACGCTTATCTTTATATTATCCGTCTTGAATGAGGAATATAAGTCAAAGCTTGATGTTGTATTTGAAACGATAATCGGGTCATCGTAATACTGCTTTGCGATTCTACGCACTTCTTCAAGAAAATCATAGCTTTCCTGTCCTTCGACATCGCCGCTGTAACGGAATACCAAACGCGAATATTCGTCGCTTTGCAGCTGTTTTTTACCGTCCTGCAATTCGTCATAGGTATCGTTAAATTCATTGCGCGTATCATCGTCGAGATTTATAACGCCCTTATCCATTTCATCATGAATATACTCCACTATATCTATAATTGATATGCGGCAGTCGTCAACATTATTGAATATTGCGCCGTATTCCTCATTCGAAATTCCGTATGCCTGATACAAAAGACACACAACGTCGTAATCCATATCAAGAAATTCCGCCGCCTGTCTCGGTGTCAGCTTATCCGTTATCATATACGTTTTGCCGTTCTTGGTGGTTTCCGTGTTCGCCAGTCCCTGTGCATTTGTCACACGGTCAATTTTCCCCACCTCATCAAGTATTTTTCTTTCTTTTCCGTAATCGCCCTTAGGAATGATAACCGCCATATCGGAGCTTATTCCGAAAGTATCGTTGATTTTTTCTTTTGCAAGGGTTTCGGGAGTTTTCATTGTTGCCTTAACCGAGTCGGCATCGTAGCGATATTCGCACAGATTGGACATTACCGAACCGGCAAGCATTGCAACAATAAATATTACCGGTACAATATATCTTGTTTTAACAACAATTTTTCCCCAAATATCAATATTGGGTACGAATGATCTATGCCTTGTTTTATCAATAAGCTTCGAACTCCACAAGAGAATGCCCGGCATAAGGAAGAATACCGTCAGCATACTGAATACAATACCCTTTGAAAGCACCAGACCTAAGTCCATACCAATTCTTAACTGCATGAGCATAAGCGCAATCATACCCGATATGGTCGTAAGGCTCGATGAGCTTATTTCCACAATTGCCTTACTGAGCGCCGTTATAATCGCTTCTCTGGTATCCTTATCTTCGCGTTCCTCCGCAAATCGGTGCGACATAATAATTGCGTAGTCGATAGCCAGCGCAAGCTGCAGCACTATCGCAACCGATTTTGTTATAAACGAAATCTCACCGAACCAATAGTTTGTTCCTATATTCAGCAATCCGGCAACCGCAAATACGATTATAAATATAAGAACCTCCATGTAGGTTTCCGTTGTAAACAGCAGCACCAATACGATAATAACCGCCGCAATAAGCAGAATGACCGTCATTTCACTTTCCAAAGACGCCGCTTCGTCATTTCCGACAGCTGTCGATATGTAGGTATCGTACTCTTTTAAAAGGTCTTGTATCTGCAACATGGCATTTTTGCTTTCATCGCTTTCTCCGTCATCGGAAAATGTTACCTTTAAAAGAGCCGCACTGTCTTTGTAATGGCTTTCGTTGTTTTCAAATTCAACATCCTTGACATTGTCTATTTCTTTTATCCTGTCCTTTATACCGGCTGCATTTTCATATGTAATGTTGGAAATCATAACGTCAGCCGTAGCATAGGTTACAAACTGTTCGTCCATCAGAGAGATTCCGCGCCGTGTTTCCGTGTTTTCCGGCAGATATGAAGTGATGTCGTTATTTACCTGTATTTTAGGTATGCATACTGCGGAATATATCATCAGCGCCGCAAATATCACATACATTGCCTTTCGCTTGTCTACGATAAACTCGGCAAATTTATACATAAAATTATTTGAATCGCCGTCTTTTTTCAAATTACATACGCCCTTTCAAAAAAATTCAACATCTGTCTGTTTTCATACATATGTATTATATACTATCTGAAAAAAAAATTCAACCGTTAATTTCAAACGTTTTGTATATTATCCGACAAAACGACAGTTTTTTGTCGATTAAATTTTGCATAAATTTTGAAATTTATATTAAAAATTTTTATAAATTTGATACAATCACATTGTTGACAATGTTTAATTGTTGTTTTATAATACTGTTAAAAAACGCACGTAAGGATTTTAATGTAAATATTTTTTATCGCCTCAAAAGCAGCTGAAAAAATATTTTTACAGCTACTTAATATTATTCAGCTTATGCTTAAATTTATTTACCGTTTCCACAATTTTAAACTTCACCTCCACACCGCCGCTTTTATCCGTTATTATGTCATAAGTCTGACCGTTTAAACTTTCGCGCAGAATTTCATCGCTCTTTCCGTCCAAGGCAGCCGCTCCGTTTAAAGTACAAAGCGGCGGATATATCATGCACCACCAATTTTTCCCTTTTCCCTCACCCAGAACCAGACGCACGCCGTAATACTCGCCTGCCGGCAGCGTTACGTTTTCATACTCCTTCCTCGGAAAGGAGTATTTTCCGTATTCGGCATGAGCGGTATATTCAAAACCGTTCGCCGCAAGAGTTTCATTTGCCGTTTTTTCAAACTCCGAAAGATTGTTTCTTACATTGTTTATACTGTCCTTTCTGTTTTTGGCATTGAGAATCTTACTCTCTTTTTTTAAAATTTCATCTCTGACTTTAAGCTTTACATTCTGATCTGTTATGCTGTCGCTGTTTGCAATTATATGAAGTCTTACAATATTTTTCTGCAAATCCGTTTCGACTTCCTCCGAATACGCCATAACCGACAGCGAAACAAACAGCGCAGTCACCGCAGCAAGCATTAGTTTATTCATAAGTTTTCACCCTTTCTTTTGTAAAATTTTTAACTTATTTTTTCCGCTTTATACATAAATTCGCAAGTAATACGAAAAAATAGAGGTATACAGGAAATATTTAAGCCTTTATAGGTCTTAAAATTCTCGAAAGGAGTTTAACTATGAAAAAAACAGCAGCATTTATTCTCGCGCTTATGACGCTTAGCACAACCGCTCACGCATACACAAGCGCAGACACACAGCTTTTGGCAAGAGCCGTAAACGGCGAAGCACGAGGAGAACCGTATGAAGGTCAGGTAGCGGTCGCAGCGGTTATTCTGAACCGCGTAAAACATTCATCGTTTCCGAATACCATTTCGGGAGTAATATATCAGCCGGGTGCATTCACCGCAGTTTCGGACGGTCAGATAAATGTGCCGATTGCCGCAAACTCAACGGTGTACAAGGCGTGCAAGGATGCGGTAAACGGCTGGGATCCGTCCGGCGGCGCCATTTATTACTTTAACCCCGACACCGCCACAAACAAATGGATATGGTCGCGTCCGCACATAATCACTATCGGAAAACACCGTTTCTGCAAGTAAACAAATTGTGTATCCGTCCGCCTGCGGCGGGTATTGCTTAAATCAAAGGCAGGCTGAAAGGAATCATAACTTATGGAAAAAAACAGAAATATCCACGTATGGTTATATACGCTGCTCTCCGTTGCGCTGATTGCTGCGCTCATATGGGCATTTTATTTAAATAAGAGCACAAAGGCGCTTGCAGCGGATCGTGAAAATCAGTACAACCGTGCATTTCACGATATGACCGACTATATCAACGACATAGACATACTGCTTACAAAGGCGCAGATTGCATCTTCTCCGGCAGAAATGGCTACTATTTCGGGCGATATTTTCCGGCAGTCGGCAGAGGCAAAATCCGCCCTCGGTCAGCTTCCGTCTTCGGAAATTCAGCTTGAAAACACATCAAAATTTCTTTCGCAGGTCGGCGATTATACCTATGTTCTTTCACAGAACATGATTAACGGCAACGGTATTTCGCAAAAGGAATACGAAAGTCTTGCGTCGCTCAATCAGTATTCGTCATCTCTCAAAAATTCGCTTACAGAAATTCAAACCATGCTTTATAACGGAGATATTAAATTTTCCGATATGTCGGCGCAGAATAAAATCAATTCAGCCGAAGCGGCCGGCGCTGATATTCTCGTAAGCCTGGAAAATATCGAAAAATCCTTTGAGGAATATCCCTCGCTTATATATGACGGTCCATTCTCGGACCATATAGAGAATCAGGAATCCGTTATGTTAAAGTCAAAATCTGAGATTTCGCAGGAGGACGCAAAAAAGAAAGCCGCAGAGTTTCTTTCAATATCCGAAAACGATCTGAAATTCGAAAGCGAATCGGAAAACACCGCGATTGATACGTATAATTTTTCACGTACAAACGGAAACAGCAGCTTGTGTATCAGCATCACAAAACGCGGCGGATACGTACTGTATTTTATAGACAACGTTTCTGTCGGAGATGAAAGAATAGATATAAACGCCGCGACAGACGCTGCGCTTTCGTATCTGAAAAAGCACGGATTTGAAAATATGGAGTCAACATATTATCAAAAGGACAACGGTATTGCCACTCTGAATTTCGCATATTCACAGGATGGTACAATATGTTACAGCGACCTTGTAAAGGTGCGTGTTTCACTTGACAGCGGAAACATCGTGGGAATTGAAACAAAAGGTTATCTTATGAATCACCGTTACCGCGAACCTGTCGCTCCGGCGCTCACCGCAGATGAGGCAAAGACAAAGATTTCGACTAATATCGAGCTTTCCGAAACAACGCTTGCAATTATCCCCAAGGATAGTCTTGAAGAAGTTCAATGTTATGAATTTAAAGGCGTTTTTCATGATAAAAATGTAATCATATATGTTAATGCCGATAACGGCAGAGAAGAAAAGATTTTCCTCCTTATAGAGGACGAGAACGGAATATTAACCATATAGCGCAAAATACCCGATACAGAATAATTTCTGTATCGGGTATTTTTAAAGTCCGCCGCAGCATAAAAATCCGAAATCAGCTCTTTTATACTATTTATATTAAAGTCCTTTATCAATTCCGGTACCGATAAGTCCCGCTTTCATAAAGTCCTGCATATTATGGCGTATAATATAGTCGATGTATGAAGCAACCATTTTTGCGGTCAGAATATATCCGCACGGATTCATATGTCCGTAAAGGAAAAACTGTTCTCTGAATTTTTCGTCGTATGCCGGAGCATATTTATACAAGTCTATCACATAAGAATTATCGAAAAATTCAGCCATATCATACAAAAGCTTTGCGTGTGCTTCTGCTGCTTCCGTATGATCCTCCTTACGGCCCTTTTCCGGCATTGTCATAAAGAAAAATTTCGCATCGGGACTTATTTTTTTGAGCCGCTGAATAATCTGCGCATAATATCCCGCAAAAGTCTTCTTGTTTTTTGTATAGTCCTCGGCGCAAATATCGTCTGTCGAGCCTACCTCCTGTTTCTGCCCGAACAAATCGTTCACACCCAATGCAATTATGTACGCCTGGCTTGCAAGCTCGGGATTCCAGAAGTCTTTTTCTTCGGCAAAGCTTTCGCAATATTCTTTTGCAGTCATTCCGCCTCTTGAAAAATTATACACCTTGCTGCCTGCCATTCTGGCAAGATACTGTCCCCATGAGTGTTCGTACAAATCATGATACGAATACTTATCATCTTCGTGCAGAATCTGAAATTCCCCCGATGACAAGCTGTCTCCTACACAGCCTATCGTGCGGAACATCGCACAAAATCCCCCGTCAGCTACAAGAGTATCGAGCGGTTTTTCATTTTCTTTTGCATAAAATTCGTTAATATCCATTTTTATCCTCTCCGTTCTGAAATATATCACCATACTACACTATCAATGTGCATTTGTCAAGGTTTATTTTACAAATATTCTCTTTCGCCGCAAAGAATTTTTTTGCGGTGAATATTTATAAATCCGCTCTTGAAATCGTCACAGTATTTATTCATCGCCTCAATAACGCTTTCCGGCTTTAAATTATATGTTCCTCCGCTTGAAACACACATTTCAAGCGTCAGAGTATTTTCCGTCCTTGAAAGCTCTTTAACATAAAAAATATGCTCTCTTATATCGCTTTCCTTAATGCCGCTTTTGGATTTTTTCATTATTTTTAGTTCTTTGTTTTTCATAAAGCTTTCGGCGTCAAAATCTCCCCAAAACTCTGTCTCAACAACATAAACGGCACGGTCAAGCTTTGTTATATCCGGCTCCTTTCCCTCCAAGCGCATTGCCGCATATACCGTAAATCCCGGCGGCATAACCTCATTTAAAGAATTTACGATATAATCACATTCATAATCGCCGTCAAAGCCTACCTTCATGTACTCGCTCTCGGAGGTAACTCCTACCGACAACGGCTGTGCAACTGTCATGACCGGATGCGGATTAAACCCCTGTGAAAACACAAATTGCAGCGGCGAACGCCTTACCGCCCTGTGAAAACAGCGTATAAAATCCAAATGCGATATATATTTTACGCGTTCATCCCGTCCGTATTTGATTATATAATTACTCACAGCACACACCTGCCTTAAACCTGCCCACGCCGCAGCCGGAACATTTTTCACGGCAATGAGGCGTAGTTTCTGCCCTGTATGCCTTTTTGTTTTCATTTATAAGAAATTGCTTTGTTACGCCTATATCGATATGATCCCATGGCAGAATTTCATCGTACTCACGCTTACGGAGATTATAAAAATCAGGATTTATTCCCAACTCGTCAAAAGCCTCCATCCACAAATCATATTTAAAATATTCCGCCCAGCCGTCAAATTTACATCCTTTCTCGACCGCACGTATAATTACATCGCATAGTCTCCTGTCGCCGCGTGCGAAAATACCCTCGAGCGTACTGGTTTTATTGTCATGCCAGCTGTATTTTATTCGCTTTGAGGTGATTGCGTGCTTTAAAAGATCCTGTTTTTCGATAATCATATCACGGCTGTCCTGGCTTTCCCACTGAAAAGCGGTAAACGGCTTTGGAACAAAGCTTGATGTACTTACCGTTATATTGATGTTTTTTGCTCTTTCCTCTTTTGGGATTGCAAAATACACATCAAGAACTTTCTGCGCAAGCTCAGCTATTCCACGTATATCCTCCTCTGTTTCCGTCGGCAGACCAATCATGAAATACAGCTTTACGCTTGTCCATCCGCCTGCAAACAGCATTGAGGTGGATTTCATTATATTTTCCTCGGTAATGTTTTTGTTTATTACATCACGCAGTCTTTGCGTTCCTGCCTCCGGAGCAAAGGTTATACCCGTTTTTCTGACCTTTTGCACCTTTTCCATAAGCTCCAGAGAGAAATTGTCTATTCTCAAAGACGGCAAAGACAGACCGATTTTCTGTTTTTCCGTTATCTTTAAAAGTCCGTCCGTAAGCTCCCTTAAACCGCTGAAATCGCTTGTTGAGAGCGATGAAAGGGATATTTCATCATAGCCGCTGCATGATAAAAGTTTATCTGCCAAATCAAGCAGTGTCTCCGGCTTTCTTTCTCGAAGCGGGCGATATATATACCCCGCCTGACAAAATCTGCATCCCCTGAGACAGCCGCGCATAACTTCAAGCATTACTCTGTCATGCACAACCTCGCCGAAGGGTACGATTATCGTGTCGGGCGCATAGGTTTTATCAAAATCGCGCATGATACGCTTGCGGATTTTTTCCTTCGCATGGGGATTATTCGGGGTTATGCTTTTTATTGTGCAGTCATCATTGTATGCAACATCATAAAATGACGGTACGTACACCCCTTCGATTTCCGCCGCTTTTTCAAGAAAATCCTTTTTATTCTTTTTGCCGCTTTTCTTCCATTCGGTATATGCGTCAACGACCTCGTGAATCATGTCCTCGCCTTCGCCGAGCATTACCAAATCAAAAATATCCGCCACCGGCTCGCAGTTATATGCACACGGTCCTCCGGCACAGACAATCGGAAAGCTTTCGTCTCTGTCGCGGCTTCTTGCCGGAATTTCCGCCATATTAAGCATATGCACGATATTCGAATAACTAAGCTCATACTGCAAGGTAAAACCAAGCATATCAAAATGCGTAATTTCATCACCGCTTTCAAGTGCAAACAGCTTCATTCCGTGCTTTTTCATTTCTTCTTCCATATCCGGCCACGGCGTGAAAACACGTTCGCAGAACGTATCCTCTCGGTTATTGAGCGTATGATATAAAATTTTAAGTCCCAGATGCGACATTGCTATTTCATATGTGTCCGCAAAGCAGAATCCGAACCGCACATCCACGCTTTCGGGCGCTTTAAGCGCCGCGTTAAGCTCACCTCCGGTATATCTCGTCGGTTTCATCACGCCCGACAGTATTTTATCTCTTTCTGTAATTGCCATCAGTTATCTCCGAATCCGTTATCCTGTTTATTTTTGCTGAAAAATGAATTTACCTTATCTACCGCCTCGGGCACCATATCAATAAGCTTATTTATCGGCGAATTACCGGCATTTACAGGCACAATTCTTACGTTTCCGCCCGAAATAACCATAAACGCCTCAGCCTGAACGCTTGCGCCGCCGCCCATTCCTCCGCCGAATAAAGGCTCTCCGTTTTCTTTTTTGGACGAAAGCTCACTGCCGCCGCCGCCGAATCCGAATGTTACCTTTGAAATCGGAATAATTACCGAGCCGTCCGGCGTATTTATCGCATCGCCTATAACTGTATTCGCGTCAATCAGCCCTTTTATGTTTTTTACTGCCTCCGACATCATATCGCTTACGGAATTACTCATCTATCGTTACCTCCTTAAAGCTGTGCTTTATTTTTATATATATAATCATCGCTTTTACGGCAGCCGAAATTATATGGTATATACGCATATAAATCTCCGCGTACACTCCTGCCGCAAGCTTAGTATTATCAAAATCCGCTTTTATATCAATATTATACTTTTTTATTCTTTTTTTTGCATCCGCCGCACCGATAAAGCCGTACACCGCCGCGCTGACAGCGCCGTAAACCATTCCCGTATACATCGGATTTCCCGTACCGATAATTCCCGATATGTTAAGCTCTCTTATGACAATCGCTTCGGCAAATATATAATTTATAAGTTCCTTGATATTTTCCTTTGCCGCACCGTAACATCTTTTTACAAGCTTAAATGTGTCAAGCGTTCCCCTGTCCTTTTCTTCGGTTTCATAGTCACTTTCTGCCGTATCGGCAGCTTTTTTGACTTCTTCTGAGGGATAGAGCGTAAATTTAAAGCAAAGTATTTTTGCATATGCTCTGTTATCCGATTTGTAAGCGATATCGGCAATCACATTAACCGGAATAAGTCCGATAAGTGCAAGTGACGCGGCTATTATCATTATAACATACACAGCAGTCATATACGCTGCTCCTTTCGTTACTGCTCCGCATTTTCCTCACGTTCTTTTTCCGCAAGGCTTTCTTCCTCCAAAAGAGTCTGCTGTTCGCCCTGTGCCGGTTCTTCCAGTCCCATCTGCGTCAGATTTACCGGCGGCAGTTCGTCAGGCGAAGTCAGACCGAAGCATCGCAAAAACGTATCCGTCGTAACATACAAAATCGGTCTGCCCGGCGCATCCAGTCTGCCTGCCTCATCAATCAGTCCTCTTTCATACAGACGGTTTACACAACCGTCAGAGTTTACTCCCCTTATATGCTCAATCTGTCCTCTGGTAATCGGCTGCTTATAAGCGATTATCGCAAGCGCCTCCATAGCCGCATTTGACAGCGGCTGATTTCTCTGTTCTCCTAAAATTTCCTGAATATAGGCATAGTATTCCGGTCTTGAACAAATCTGATAGCCGTCCATTATGTCAATTATATTAAAGCCGCGCTTGTCCTCATTATACTCGCTTTTAAGCTCGTCCACCGCTCTTTTTACAGTTTCTACGTCCGTATCGAGCACTACTGCCAGTTTTGCCGCCTTTACAGGCTCCCCCGCCGCAAAAAGTATCCCCTCTATTGCATATTTTATATTAACCATTTACCTTCTCTACTTTCCCGGAAAACAATACGAAATCCTTTGTTTCCTCATTATAATCCGCAAAAAGCTTATTAAGCTTTATCATTTCAAGCACTGCCAGAAACGTTGCAATCATTTCCGGCTTTGAATCTTCCGTCCGAAAAAGAGATTTAAAACGCACACGTCCGCTTTTTCTCAGCCTTTTGCATATTTTTTCCACCATATCGTCCACGCTGACCTTTTCCCTGCCGACAATTCCGGAAAACGCCCGTTTTTCAGGTTTTTCTTTTCGTATGCGCCGTGCAAGTATAGAATTAAATGCGTCAATAAGCGCCGATACCTCATGCTTTCTGTTGTATTCCGGCACAGGAAATTTTATTTCCTCCTCATCACGAAACACCATGTACTTTGAGGAAAATTCGCTTTTCCGTAATTCCTGTGACGCCTCCTTAAACTTCTGATATTCCAAAAGTCTTTGAGCAAGCTCCTCTCTCGGGTCTTCCTCTTCTTCTTCCTCTCTCGGCAGAAGCATTCTGGACTTTATATACAGCAGCTGCGCCGCCATAACGATAAATTCGCCCGTATTATCGAGCGCGGATTCCTCAATTCCGTCTATCACCTCCAAATACTGGTCGGTAATCTCAACAATAGGGATGTCGTAAATGCTCACCTTGTTTTTCTGTATCAGAGTGAGGAGCAAATCCAGCGGCCCCTCAAAGTTATCCAGCTTGTATAGTATATTTTCCATTTTTCTCGCCTTACAGTATCGTATTAAGCAACCGGTTTATCGGGCCGGCAAGCAAATTGAATATCACATTTACGCCCGTTCCTATAATTCTCGAAAATGCCCCCGAAAGCGAAAGAACCATTATAAGAATCATCGAAAACTGCTCATATTCAAGCATTTTGTAATATGTTCTGTCAGGCAAAAACATACCAAGTACCTTTGAGCCGTCAAGCGGCGGTATCGGAATAAGATTAAATACCATAAAGCACAGGTTTGTGTATATGAAAACATACGCTATGTTTGACAGTGCGCCAAATACTGATTTTGAAAGCCCCATTTTTGCATGAAGCACTACAAGCAGCGCGTATATGATCATTCCGACCGTTGCCATTACAAGGTTTGCCAGAGGACCGGCTATCGAAACGAGTGCCGTCCCTTTTTTTCTGTCCTTATAATACATCGGATTTATCATTACAGGCTTTGCCCAGCCAAATCCTGTGAACAGCATAAGCAGCGTTCCGTAAAAATCCAGATGAGCCAGCGGATTTATCGTTAATCTGCCGGTATTTCGCGGAGTTGGATCACCGAGCTTTGTCGATACCCATGCGTGTCCGAGCTCATGCCCTATTATTGCGATAAGTCTTATCGGCAGTAATATAATAAAGCTGCCTATATTTGAAAACAATGATGTTAACAGTCCCATTAATAAATTCTCCCATTAATAAAATTTAATACTTCTACGCATTATTACTATTATATAATTTTTTTTCCGTTTTGTAAATAGTTTATTGAAAAATTTTAGTGTTGACAAACATATGTTCTATGGTGTATAATAATCGTATGAATAATTTTTGATTGGAGTTTATGATGAATACGATTATTATAGCGCTTTTATGTATACTTATTGTTCTTATGATAATTTTAAATATACGGCTGTTCTCCAAAAAAAATTCGCAGCCGGAAAACACGGAGAATTATATAAAGCTTTTGGGTGATGTTATATGCGAAAACCAGAAAAATATAGGAATAATGCAGAACGAAAATTTTACGAGAATAGATAAATCTATGCTTGCCACACAGCAAAGCGTTGAGCGGCAGCTTGAAAAAATACAATCGGATAACAGCAAGCGACTTGACGAAATGCGCGCAATGGTTGAAAACAGGCTTGAAAAGAGCATTGACGAAAAGATGACAAACTCATTTAAGCTTGTAAACGACAGACTTGAACAGGTCTATAAGGGTTTGGGTGAAATGCAGTCCTTGGCCGCCGGTGTGGGTGATTTGAAAAGAGTTTTGTCAAATGTTAAAACGCGCGGTATCATGGGCGAGCTGCAATTAAAAAACATTTTGCAGGAGATATTGGCGCCGGAGCAATACGAAGAAAATGTAATGCCGATTCCGAACAGCCGCAATATTGTCGAATTTGCCATAAAGCTTCCCGGAAATGACGGCAAAAGCGTTTATTTGCCGATTGATTCAAAATTTCCGGCAACGTTTTATCATGATTTGACACGGGCGTATGAAACAGGTGATTCAGACAAAATAAACGCAGCATCATCTGCGCTCATACGGCGTATAAAATCCGAAGCGGCAGACATTAGCTCGAAATACATAGAGCCTCCCTACACCACCGATTTTGCAATTATGTTTCTTCCGTTTGAGGGTTTGTATGCGGAGGTAATAAACCGCGGCATGGTTGAGGAACTTCAATCCTCATATAAAGTAAATATTGCAGGGCCGAGTACAATGGCTGCAATGCTCAATTCGCTTCAAACCGGATTTAAAACGCTTGCAATAGAAAAACGCAGTGCGGAGGTTTGGAATGTTCTGGGCAGTGTAAAAACGGAATTTGATAAATTTTCCGATATTCTTTGCAGTGCGCAAAAACGTATAAACCAGGCAAACGATGACCTCGATAAGCTGATTGGCGTGCGCACACGCGCGATACAGCGTTGTCTTAAAGATATAGAACGTGGTGAACAGTAAAATATAACCTCGCATATTTCACGGAATTGCTTGCTTTTTTTGACATACTTACAGTCATCAATTAATTGCGGCAGTTTAAAACTGCCGCAATTAATCTTAAATTTAATATACAAAATCAAATTCCAAATCACCGATACGAACGGTTTCTCCCTCTTTTATTCCCTGTTCAATAAGCGCTTCGATAACACCCTTGTTAAGCAGCGCTCTCTGGAAATATGCCAGACTTTCGTTATCCGAGAAGTTAACGCTTCCGCCGACAGCCTCAATCCACGAACCGGAAACAACATATACTCCGTCCTCTTTTGTGATTTCAAAGCCCTCGTCGTTTTCTTCGACAACCTCTGTCAAATCCTCCTCCGGCTCAAAAATCTTTATAGGCGGCAGTTTTGATAATTCCTCGTAAGTTTTCTTCATCAATTCCTCAACGCCTTGATTTGTAGCTGCCGAAATTTCAAACACTACATATCCTCTGTTCTTCATTTCAGCTTTAAACGCCTCAAAAGCCTCCATATCCTGAATTATATCGGTCTTATTTGCCGCTATTATCTGCGGTCGCTCTTCAAGTTCCATATCATACTTTGATAGTTCCGCATTGATTATATCAAAATCCTCAATCGGATTTCTTCCCTCAATGCCCGAAACATCAACAACATGAATTAAAAGCCTTGTTCTCTCTATATGTCTTAAAAATTCATGTCCCAATCCGACACCCTCGCTTGCGCCCTCAATGATACCCGGAATATCTGCCATCACAAAGCTTCTGCCATTTCCCAAATCAACCACGCCAAGATTTGGCTCAAGCGTAGTAAAGTGATAATTTGCAATCTTAGGGTCTGCCTTTGTCGTACGTGAAAGCAGCGTAGACTTTCCGACATTCGGGAATCCCACCAAACCGACATCCGCCAAAAGCTTTAATTCAAGCGTTATTTCACGTTCGTCGCCGGGTTGTCCGTTTTTTGCAAAATTAGGTGTCTGGCGCACCGCTGTTGCAAAATGTGCATTTCCCCAGCCGCCGTTTCCGCCCTTTGCAAGTGCCACACGCTTATCGGCAAACGATAAATCTGCAATTATTCTGTTCGACTCCGCATCTCTTACCAAAGTTCCGAGCGGCACTTTTATTACAATATCCTCGCCGCTTTTTCCTTTTTTGCGTCTGCCAGAACCGTCCTCGCCGCCCTCTGCGGCATATTTGCGCTTATATTTAAAGTCCATGAGCGTTGTCATTCCCAATTCCGGTACAAAAACAACATCTCCGCCCTTGCCGCCGTCACCTCCGTCCGGGCCTCCTGCCGCAACGTATTTCTCACGGCGAAACGAAATAGCGCCGTTACCGCCTTTGCCGGCTTTTATAAAAATTTTCGCCTTATCCGTAAACATGGTTGGTCTCCTTATTTCCATTGTTAAAGTCTGAAAATTCAGCTTTCAATTGGTCTTTTCTTGTTAATAATACGATTAGAGGTAAGTGTTTTTTACCTCATTATTCAAAGTGTCTGTTGTGTCAAAGTTTTGCAGTCTTAAAAAGGGTGCTGCTGACCGCAACACCCTCTTTCGCTGTAAAATTAATCGGCATAGACACTGCACTGTGTCTTATCTCTGCCTTTTCTTTCAAACTTTACTTTTCCGTCGATTAAAGCAAATAATGTATCATCGCTGCCGATGCCGACATTATTTCCCGGATGAATCTTAGTTCCGCGCTGTCTTACCAGAATATTTCCTGCCAAAACAAACTGACCGTCAGCTCTTTTTGCGCCGAGTCTTTTCGATTCGCTGTCACGACCGTTCTTGGTACTACCCATACCTTTCTTATGAGCCATTTAAAACACCTCGCTATCTGTTTATCGGTTGAATTATGCGTTTATTTTTGTAATTTCAACTTTTGTGTAAGGCTGTCTGTGACCCTTTTTGGTACGTTCGTTCTTCTTTCTCTTCATTTTGAAAACGTAAATCTTCTTAGCCTTACCGTTCTTTACGACCTTCGCCTCAACAGTTGCACCGTCCAATGCCGGAGCGCCTACCTTAACGTCGTCGCCTTCACCTGCCATAAGCACCTTATCAAAAGTTACTGAGCTTCCCTCTTCTGCCTCGAGCTTTTCGATGAAAAGAGTATCACCTTCCGAAACCTTATACTGCTTACCGCCTGTTACGATTACTGCGTACATAAAAACACCTCCTCTTAAAATTCAATGAGGACACGCTGTCAGGGGTACCGAATACGGATTTATAACCCAATCCATGCGGTCACTGATATATTATAACAGTTCTTGCGCAATATGTCAAGTTTTTTGGAAAATATTTTTTAATATTTTTATTCTTCACCGTCTGCTGAAATATAACCGCTTATTTTTTCAATAGTATCGGGAACCGCAGTCTGTGCATCGCCCAGCTCCATATCACGATAGCGGTAATCGAATTTCAGCACAAATTTATGCAGCAGTTCCTGATGCTTTTCAAGCTCCGCTTTCTGCTTATTGCAAAGCTCGGACAAAAATCCGCGCAGCTGTGTATCGTTAAGTTCTTTAGGCGCCGCTTCGAGCGCCATTCTTTCGTGTTTCAGGCAAAGCCCTTTTGATTTCGAAAATTTTTCTCTGAATTTTTCATCATTCGCCCACATATACAGCATAACTTCGCAATAACGCTTTGCCGTATCGTTTATTTTTTCGCATATCATACATTTGCTTTCATTCTCCGAAAGCAGCGTGGAAATTTTCTTTGCCGTTTCTCCCGCTCCGCTCTTTTTGAAAAGACCTGTTTTTCCGGCTTTCAGCGTTTGAACTTCCTTGTCATATACGTCAAGCTTTTTTCTTAATTCTTCAAGATGCGTTTCAAGCACCAGCGCCAGACTAAGCTTATTTCTGCATCTGAACATTCTTTCAAAATGCTTGTTGCAATACCCCTTTTCATTTGACGCCGCTCTATAATCCGGCTCCATCATTGCCGCACCAAGCGCATATTCTATTGCTTCTTTTTCAAGCCGTTCCTCCAAAAAACACAACGGGCATACACAGTCTGCTTCATATGCCTCTGTAACTGGAATCGTATATATTTTTTCTTTCATGCCTTATTCTCTCCGTTCACTTTATCATAGCAAAACCGATATCACACTGGTTGCACGGTTTAAGGTCTTCGTGCTTGCATTGTTTGCCAGTTTGGCTGCGATTTGCGCAAAGATAAGCGTAAACGCTACGCAAAGCAAAAACGGCAGCCAATCAGGCATAACGCCGATTGCAAAGTGTGATAACAAACTCATGAACGTCGTAAACGTCATAATAAAAACGCTTGTACCGACCGCAGTTTTCAGCTCGTATCCCGGCACGCTCGTGAGCAAAAGCAACACCATCATTCCGCCGCCAGCATCGACAAAACCGCAAATAAAGCCTGCAACCATACCGCTAAACACGGATTTTATTATTTTTATCCGCATCGGTATTGCCGTCATATCCTCTTTTGTGGTCATAACAGGCTTTACAATAAATTTAATACCCAAAAGCAACGTCATAAAAACCAGAAAATTTCCCATTGTCCTTGACAGAACAAAGCATCGTGTGGTTAATAGTAATTGTGTTATTTTCTAATGAAATATCTCTTTGTAAATTTAAACTTAATAATTTGCCTGCTCTAATTCCTGTATAAAACAGCAATCCTAAGCTGCTCCTTTCATATATAACAAGCAGCAACTTATATCTGCGGATATTATACCACCCGTTTGGAATAAAGTCAAGAAATTATTATACATTCCGGAGAGCCCTCCAATCACTGAATTTTTTTATCAATATACAAATGCCCTCCGATTTTATATCCCGGTAAATGTTGATAATATATTAAATCTGACACGGTTGTCCTTCTCATATTGTACTCCCTATATAATCTTAGTTTTTTTTGATTTTCTCTGTTTTTCTTACAATTTTAAAAGTTTCATAATGAGTTATGGATAAAATCATTGTATCCGTTTGATTTCAGTACGATTTTCAAGTAAAACGTCTACAAAAATCAAAGCGTTGTTACTTTTATGAATGACTCTTTGTTTTATGCGGTTTCGGGATGTTGTGATATTTTTTGTTTACTTTTCAATAAAATTGCGTTATAATAATACCATAAATACCGGATTGGAGATAAAAATGAACTCTTTAGGAAACATTATAAAAGACATATTGGCGGATTTGCCGTCAAAGGCGGTTATAAGCAAGCCGTCCGCAAAGGAAAGTAAATATAAAAAAATAATAATATCGCAAAAAGGCGTCGGATTTCAGGCGGAAAAATTCACCGACAAGCAGGTTTTTCACGAGAATTTAAGCCTTGATGACGCGTGCAAGCTTATTACAGAGCTTATGGAGAAAGATTTTTTGCAGCTTAACGCATGGGACAGCAAATATGAGCATATTATGCTTATATCAAAAAAGGGAAAGCTTTCATACAAGAAAAAGCCTGCCGGATTTGTTCGTCCCGTAAACACCGCACACAACCGTGAAAAGAAATATTTATTGCCGGAGGGAACGATAATTCCGCCGCTGATTGATATGGGAATTTTCACAAAAGACGGCAAGGTTGTCAGCAAAATGTACGATAAATTCCGCCAGATTAACCGTTTTATCGAGATTATAGATGATGCGGTAAAGAGCAGAGGAAACAAGCCGCTTAATATTATTGATTTCGGCTGCGGAAAGTCATATCTTACATTTATTCTGTATTATTATCTCACGGAAATACGTCATACAGAGGTTAATATTACGGGACTGGATTTAAAAGCCGACGTTATTAAGGAATGTAATGCCGCTGCTGTCAAATACGGATATAAGAATCTGCATTTTGAACAGGGCGATATAAACGGCTGCGACTACACCGCCGACATGGTTATCACGCTTCATGCCTGCGATACCGCCACTGATTATGCGCTCTATAATGCAATATGCCGCGGTGCGGAGCTGATATTTTCCGTTCCGTGCTGTCAGCATGAGGTTAATTCGCAGATAAAGTCGGAAAACCTTTCTTTACTGACCCGATACGGAATTATCAAGGAAAGAACCTCTGCTCTTATAACCGATGCAATACGCGCAAACCTTCTTGAAGCACAGGGCTATAAAACGCAGCTGCTTGAATTTGTGGATATGGAGCATACGCCGAAAAATATTCTCATAAGAGCAGTTAAACGCCAGCTAAGCAGCGAAACACGAGATAATGCGCTCAAAGAGGTTTTGAATATAATGGACGAATTTAATCTGAATCCGACACTTTACAGATTGTTATACGAAAAGGAGCAGTCATGAATATTTTAGAAAACATCGAACCCAAAAACGTGATGAGATTTTTTGAGGAGCTTTGCCGTATTCCACACGGTTCATCGGACACAAAGGCAATCAGTGATTATTGTGTTGCGTTTGCAGTCAGCCGAAATCTTGATTATTTTCAGGATGAATTTAATAACGTAGTCATATATTGCCCCGCCACAGAGGGATATGAAACCTCGCCTGCCGTTATAATCCAGGGACATCTCGACATGGTGTGTGAAAAGGAGCATGGCACGGACTTTAATTTTAAAACCGACGCTTTAAATCTCACCGTTAACGGTGATTATATAAGCGCCGAAGGCACTACGCTCGGCAGCGACGATGGAATCGCCGTTGCAATGGCACTTGCGGTTATGGATGATAGCAGTATTTCCCACCCAAAAATCGAGGCATTGTTTACTGTTGACGAAGAAATAGGTATGCTCGGCGCATCTGCATTTGATTTTTCAAAAACAAGCGGAAGGCTTTTGATTAATATCGACAGCGAGGTTGAGGGTGTATTTACGGCAGGCTGTGCCGGCGGTGCGTGTACCTCGGCAATAATTCCCGTAAAACGTATAAAAAAGTCCGGAAGCATTTATAAAATTATTATTGACGGTCTTACCGGAGGTCACAGCGGTATCGAGATAGACAAAGGCAGAGGTAATGCAAATATCCTTATAGGACGTGTGCTGTATGCCGTTTCCGAAAAACATCCCGTTAATCTGATTGCGCTTGAAGGCGGCATGAAAGACAACGCCATACCTCTTTCCGCAACAGCCACCGTAATGTGTGACGGAGATATTTCCGAAATTATCACAGCATTCAACTCGATTTTTAAAAATGAATACAGAGTTACAGACCGCAATGTTACTTTAAAAGCGCAGCTGCTCGGCAGTTATTCAAAAAGCGTTCTTGACAGTGAAAGCACTTATGATGTGATTTCATTTCTTATTTCTGCACCAAACGGTATTCAAAGCATGAGCAGCGACATAACCGGGCTTGTTCAGACCTCGCTTAATCTCGGTATACTTCGCCTTGATGACACTGCCATGACCGCTTGTTTTTCGGTGCGAAGCTCGATTGAATCCGAAAAACAGTTTGTTAATTCAAAAATAAAGACGCTTTCCGCACTTTGCGGTGGAAAAACCGACATAAGCGGCGAATATCCCGCATGGGAATACAAAGAAAATTCAAGACTTCGTTCCGTAATGACCGATGTTTTTGAACGGCAGTACGGGCACGACCCTGTTATTGACATAATTCATGCCGGACTTGAATGCGGAATATTCAGCGGCAAGCGTCATGAACTGGACTGCGTTTCGTTCGGACCGAATTTGCTTGAAATTCATACAACGCGCGAAAGAATGAGCATTTCTTCGGTTCAGCGCGTATGGAAATTTTTGCTTGAAGTTTTAAAGGAATTAAAATAAAAAAATATCGCAGGAGCGGTTATAAAAACCGCTCCTGCGACTAATTCTCATGAGTTACTGTGTTTGAAACTACTCTCAGCTTTTCGCCGTCGGCAATATCAAATGTAAAAGTATGTCCGTCAAGACGCGACAAATCCTCCGTCAGACGAAGCTGATTTGAGCTGCTGTACAATAATATAGTATTGCTTCCGGAGACAATATATCTCCCCTCCGGAATATTTTCCGGGCAGCTGTAAGAACCCTCTTTTACCGAAAGCCTTTTCGGCGTTTTTGCGTTCTCCACCTCTTTCAGCTTATCAAGCTGTTCCTGCTTTTCTTCCAGTTCCGTATCAAGCTTTTCCGATTCGGCTGACGCTGTTTTAATATCGGATTTTATCTTATCCGCCTCTTTCAAAGACGTTTCAAGCTCTTTGTTCAGATGTGATTTTTCTTCCAACTGTGAATTTAGCGTGTTTTTCTGTTTTTCAAGCATTTCTTTTTCCGAGGATATTTTCTGATTTTCATTTTTAATCTCCGAAATCTCCTTCTTCAGCAAAAAAGACGCCTTGGAATGAATACTGTACGCACTGCCCAAGTGATACGCGGCAACCGAAAGCAGCGCCGTTACGGCAGCAAGCGAAATACAATATATTAATCTGAATTTTATATTTTTATCCATATAACCCTCCATTCTGCCGCTGCATGGCGGCACAAGTCAGAGATGTGAAGCGTATTTTCACATTACGCCTCAGTCGGAACAAACGTCGCAGTCGTTTCAAGCTTTACAATATCCCCGTCTTCAAGAGTACACTGAAAGTCATCGTCACCGAGCATTGTGTTTGTCTTTAAGTTTGCGTCAGATGATGTGACGGTAAATGATCCGTCACCCGTTACGGTAAAGCTGCCCGTATAGACATTTTCGCCGGCAGTATATATGCCCGGAGTGAGCGAAAAGCTTTTGGTTTTCTGCTTTATTTTTGCATCAAACGATTCCGATTTTTTTTTCTTATCCGATATTTCCTTATTAATATCGTCAAGTTTATCCTTTAACACATTTATATTTGATTTTATCTCTCCGGTATCACTTTCGTAATCGGTTATAGTGTTAAGCTCCTTTTGCAGCTCTTCATTTTCCGATGTAAGCTCGCTTATGGCATTTTGATTATCTTCCGTTTCTTTTTTCACCTCGGCATAAGAAGAATTTTTTTCTCTTTGCTTTGCAAGCTCGAAATTAATATCCTCCTCATATTTATGCGACATACTTCCGAGGAAAAAGAACAGCGCAAGCACAACTGCCGATATTGCACCTGTGATAATAAAAAACGTAATATTGGGATTTTTTTCCTCCTCCGTCTCATCGGAAGTTTCATCAGCGGCAGTTTCCTTTTGTGGCTCAGGCTGCTTTTTCTCCTGTATCGGCTCGCTTTCCGCAGCAGGCAAAATATCCTCCTCTTCCTCTGTAAGCGATAAATCATCATCAAGATTGCTGTAATAATCAGCTATTTCCTCTTGCTCCTGCAATGTATCAAATTCCAAATCGTCATTATCATACTTCATAATCCGTTCTCCTATATAGTCTTTGCAAGAAACACATCTTTGTACTGATACGCAAAGCTGTCATGTGAAAGCTTTGCTTTTTTTTCATCATCGAAAATTCCGAACACCGTCGGCCCCGAACCGCTCATAACCGCACCAAGCGCACCGTTTAGGAGCATTTTTTCCTTTATTCCCCTTATCACAGGATGCATTTTCTCCGTCACCGATTCCATAACATTGCACAGATTATCCGACAGCGCATATATATCTCCTTTTTCAAGAGTGTTTATCGCCGCCCTTGTATCGGGGCGTTTTTGCGGTACGACGGAATCTATCTGTTCGTAAACCGCCGCCGTAGAAACGCTTATAGGCGGTTTTACCAAAAGCACGGATACCGAAGGCATTTTCGGCAGCGGCGTCAGTATTTCTCCTATGCCCGACGCAAGCTGTGTTCCGCCGCATATACAATACGGAACGTCTGCTCCGAGCGTTGCTCCGATACGGCAAAGCTCCGATATGTCAAGCTCCGCGTTATACAGACTGTTTAACGCACACAGCACCGCGGCGCAATTTCCGCTTCCTCCTGCCAGTCCTGCGGCAACGGGAATATTTTTATTTATTTCAATATCTATGCCGCCGCGTATTTTTGTATGCTCAAAAAAGCATTTCGCCGCTTTATAAGCAAGATTTTTTTCGTTATTGGGAAGGTATCTGAGATTTGACGAAAGTCTTATGCCCGAATTTCTCTTTTCAAGAACAAGCATATCGGACAGAGACGTAGTCTGCATAATCATCTCTACATCGTGATACCCGTCGCTGCGTTTTCCCAGAATATCAAGCGTAAGATTAATTTTTGCAAACGATCTTATAACCGCACGTTTTCCGTTTATTATCATTTCATCACTCAGCATTCTTTATCCCTCCCCTGCCCTAAAGTATTTCGTGTGATTTATCCACAACCTCATGTATCAGCTCATCTGTGACCACATTATCACATGGCTCTTTTTTTAAATACGCCAGGTATTCGATATTGCCCTCCGGCCCCTTAATCGGTGAAAATGACAAGCCTGCCGGATGCAAGCCTATTTCAACGGCAAAATCAATAACGTTTTTAATCACCTCATAATGCACGTTTATATCACGCACAACGCCTTTTTTGCCGACCTGTCCGCGTCCTGCCTCAAACTGCGGCTTTATAAGGGCAACTATTTCTCCCCTATCTCCCGTAAGCTCCTTTGCGACAGGCAAAACCAATTTCAGCGAAATGAATGACACATCAATAGATGCAAAATCTATCGCAGCGCCTATATCCTCCGGTGTTACGTAGCGTATATTGGTACGCTCCATATTGACAACACGTTCATCCTGTCTCAGTTTCCATGCAAACTGACCGTAGCCCACGTCCACCGCAAAAACCTTTTTTGCGCCGTTTTGCAGCATACAGTCGGTAAATCCGCCCGTTGACGCTCCTATATCCATTGTTATTTTATCCGCCAGCACAATCGGAAATTCCTGCATTGCCTTTTCAAGCTTCAATCCGCCGCGGCTGACATATTTAAGCTGTTCTCCGCGTATTTCAGCTTTTGTTTCGTTTTCGTCAACCATCAGTCCGGCTTTATCGCATTTCTGATTGTCTATATAAACCTGCCCTGCCATGATGAGCGCCTTTGCACGCTCACGGCTCTGCACCATGCCGTTTGAAACCAAAAAAGCGTCAAGCCTTATTTTACCCATTTTAACACCTCGTCCGTTATTGTTTTTGCATCCACTCCGCAAAGAGCGTCAAGCTCCGCTACACTTCCGTGAACTATGGGCGTATCAGGAAATGCAAAGATTTTAAATCTGCACTCAATTTCTTTTTCTTTAAGTATCGAAGCAATCATAGCGCCCATACCGCCCGTCTTTACGTTATCTTCAATGGTTATCACTCTGCGTGTTTTCATAGCAGAAGCTATCACGCCTACCTCGTCAATAGGCTTTATAACCTGAATTTCAGTTATTTCACAGCTTATACCGTGCTCTTTCAGATTTTTTGAAACCTCAAAAGCCGTATCAAGCATTCGTCCGCTTGCGACAATGCTTACGTCCTTTCCCGTCTCAACCGTAACCGCGCCTCTGAGAGAAAATTTCGTTTCACGTCCGCTCGCACAGCCGCCTCGCGGATAGCGTATGGCAATCGGTCCTTTATGCACATTTACGGCATAATTAAGCATTTCATCAAGCTCACGAAAGTCCGACGGCGACAGAATCGTCATGTTCGGCATATGCGACAGATACGATATATCGTACACTCCCTGGTGTGTTTCACCGTCAGCGCCGACAATTCCGGCACGGTCTATCGGAAACACCACATGAAGATTTTGCAGACACACATCATGCAGCGTCTGGTCATACGCCCTCTGCAAAAATGACGAATACAAAGGTATCACCGGTATATATCCCGCTGCGGCAAGCCCTGCGCTTAATGTTACTCCATGCTGTTCGGCAATTCCCACATCAAAAAATCGTTTTTTGAATGTTTTTGCAAACGTATCAAGCCCCGTTCCGTTTGGCATTGCTCCCGTAATTGCAACGATTTTGTCATTTTCCTCCGCCAACCGTACCAATGCCGCACCGAAATGCTCAGAATACGACTCCGGATGCGGTTTCGTTTCTCCCGTTTTCTTATCAAACGCAGAAATTCCATGAAATTTCTGCGGATTATTCTCCGCCGGTACATATCCCTTGCCTTTTTTTGTCTGAACGTGCAAAACCACAGGCTCGCTCTCCTGTTTTGCATATTCAAGGCACGGTATAAGCGATTCAATATCGTGACCGTCCACAGGGCCTATATAGCAAAATCCCAAATCGTCAAACAGCGTTGTCGGAAGCACCATGCGCCGCAATGAGCGTTTCATATGTCGTATCAGTCTTTCGGCAGGCTGACCGACAATCGGCACATTGTCAAGAACCTTTTCCACAACATGCTTTGATTTGAAATAAATCGGCTTTGTGCGAAGCTTTTGGAGATGCTTTGCAACTGCACCGACATTTTTTGAAATTGACATACCGTTATCATTAAGAATGAGAATGAGCGGCGTTTTTGATCTTCCGGCATCATTCATTGCCTCATACATCATTCCGCCTGTCAGCGCACCGTCCCCGAAAAGTGCGATAACACTATACTTATCGCCGTCCAAATCGCGTCCTCTCGCCAAACCGAGCGCCGCCGAAACGGACGTTGAGCTGTGCCCTGTATTGAATACGTCACATTCGCTTTCCGCTCTTTTGGGAAACCCCGACATTCCGCCGAATCGGCGCAGTGAAGAAAATGCATTTCGTCTGCCCGTAAGCAGCTTATGCACATATGACTGATGCCCTACGTCAAACACTATTTTATCCTTGGGAATGTTAAAAACCTTATGTATCGCAACCGTAAGCTCCACCACTCCGAGATTTGACGCAAGATGTCCGCCTGTTTTTGATACGCTGTCAATAAGAAAATGGCGTATTTCCTCCGAAAGAGCATTAAGCTCTTTTATATTAAGTTTTTTTACATCATCGGGCGAATTTATCCCGTCCAGATATTTATACATTAGTAAAGCCTTCCACTATTATTTCCGTCTTAATTTAAAAATATTAAGGAATTTACCTATCGAAAACACTATTGAATTTGCGTTTTTCATGGCTATTCCCTTAAAAAAAGCCTTGCCGCCGATTGTCATTGAGCTTACGACTCCGGTCAGCATCAGTGACGGAAGTATTCCGTTCCAATGAAACGTCACAACCAATTCTGCGGCAATGACCGCCGTAGCCGAACCCGATATGATTCCGGCAATGTCCCCTATTATATCACAGCACAGACTTGTTATCTGCGGCGCGCGGCGGATTATTCCGATACTTTCCGACGCTCCGCTTACCCTGCGCGAAGAAAGCGAATGAAACGGCGATTCCTCCGCATTCATTACAGCAGTGCCTATAAGATCAAACAATATATTTACCGCCACTATTATAAACAGTATCAAAAACGCCCACACCAGCTCCAGTTTTTCCATCATAACCGACGTCACTATTCCGAATATGACAGAAAGAACAAAAGACAGCACAAGAACCGTAACAGTCCAGCGATGCGTTACGGAAATGTTTGTATTAGGGCGCGGTACTTTGAATTTCTTTTTATTATCCAACTTTATCCTCCGCACCGAAAGGTGCATAATTTCAATTAAAAAATACAGCCTGTCCGATGCAGGCATAAATGTAAGTATAGGGCAACGAATACGGTAAAGTTTACGGCTTAGGTCAGGCAGGCTTTCCCGATTGCTTGCTGAATCGTCGCCGAAACAGCGGTTTCCCATTAAAAGCAACCACTCAAAAAGAGTTGCCGGATTGCCACTCAGTCCGTACTGCAATCCCGTATCCGTCCGAATTATCGACAGTCTAGAAGTTTTCCCAAACAGCCTTTGATGTGCGTATCCTTTTTTGCAGAAGAAGTTTCAAAATGCGATACTTGACAAGATACGTACGCTTTCCTGCCGAAGCTGCTCATTTATCCGCCAAATCCACTCAAGGCTGGCTACGCTGCACACAGCATTCACCGCACGCAATTGCGCCGGCTACTAACCGCAATACAGGTTTCCCCCCGTACCGTAAGCGGTTATGCCGAAACCGGCAGACACGCCCACAGCTACGGGCCTCCGCGGAAAGGGGGTCATGTGATCCATGCCGTTGGAAACTGCCCCCAAACCTTAACTCCCAGCATCCGCCCCGGACTGGGCGTCCGAAGCTCAGACACCAGAAACTTCATCGATGTGCCATTTTGCGGATTTTTAGGCCCGCTTTCCGCACAGCAGAACTGACTAGAATACTGCACCGCTATTAGTGTAATTATAGCATTTTACAGTGTTGTTGTCAAGCTTTAAAATAGCCGCCGTATATGCGTTATATTTTAAATTCACAGGCATTTTTCTTAAAACTGCCCGGCGTACAGTGCATTATGCTTTTAAATGTACGGTTAAACGTTGTTATGCCCGAAAATCCGCTCATGCGAGCCACTTCACAAATCGGTTTATCGCATTGTGTTACCAGTATATGCAGGGAGTATTGTATTCTTTTTTCGGCTATATACTGTGATAAATGTATATTGGTTTTCTTTTTAAAACATCTTGAAAGATATGACGGATTGACAAAAAATTTCGATGCAAGCATATTAAGCGACAAATCCCCCGAAATATTTTCATCAATATATGCCTTAACCGACGCAATTAAATCATTCTCTTTCTGCGGTATCTCTCTGTGCTGCGAACGCGCTGCTTCAGCCATTGCACGCAGAAAACAGCCGTTAATACTCAAACTGCGCAAAGGCTTGTCTGAATTAATTTCACAGCGAAGCAATTCCGTTATTTCCGTAAACACCTTTGCCGGAATATCGGCTATGTAGAAATTGCTGTCGAGAATCGAGAGCAGCTGTTGATTTTTCAGCATATCCGGCAAAAACGCGCCGCAGTTAAAGTACATTATAATTCTGCTGTAATTCGGATTGGAATCCGAATCCATAAATTTATGAAGTACGCCCGGCGCTATTATTACAAGCTGTGACGGCAAAATCACAATAGACCTGTTATTTATAAATAAAATCCTTTTGCCGCTTAACAAATAATACATTTCGTAGTACTTATGAAAATGGTACTTGTGCATATTATTTGATTTTTCTTCGCCGTAATCGGCAATAAGAATGTTTTGCTCCGCAAATATATTTTTGTTCATTTCCGCTCCCTCCAGTATAATAATTATATTACATATTTACGTAAAAATCAATTCATATTTTTACTTATTTTTCTTTTTTGAAGTGTTAAAAAGGTAAAAATATGACCGAAATTTCAAAAACAGAACAACAAATAAACATTTTTCCGTGATATAATATAATTAAATTATTTTATATCACAGGAGGTATAGTAACAATGAAAAATCTTACACCGCTTGATTACGCAAAAATGGCGTGCGATTCAAAAATGCGTATGCCGGCAGAGGATTTGCCGCCGAAAGGGCTTTTTCACTATCATGCAGGCGTATTTCTGAGAGGAATGCAGAAAACATACGAATTGTGCCATGACCGCAAATATTATGATTATGCAAAAAAATGGGTTGACTCCGAAATCCGTGAGGACGGCACAATTATAAACCACAATAAAAACCGTTTTGATGATTTAATGGCAGGCTGTCTGCTGTTTATGCTTGATAAAAACGAACA
>JABLTK010016009.1_pt1 | contig 41703 bp, 41 predicted proteins | sample 7160131 | NCBI WGS metagenome assembly JABLTK01 (sample SAMN14651221, study PRJNA627086) | human gut metagenome | isolation source: feces | host: Homo sapiens
TGGTAGAATCCGCACAAAGTTATACCCGTGGAAAGATCGGATATAAATCAAGAGTCTTAAGATCACGACAGGCGGGAAATTCACCGCAGATAATCAATTATGCAGACAGGGCAAATGAACGTCTGAGACGGCGTTATTACCAGATGGTTCTGAAAGATGGTAAAAAATATAATATTGCAAAAATAGCAGTTGCAAGAGAGCTTGCTTGTTTTATATGGGGAATGATGACAGATAATATTTACTGATATAAATATAGCACATTGATCACTATATCAAGACCAAGCCGCCAAAGGCGGTACTGCGTAGTCTTGACATACTGATCGATGTGCTAGAAATGATAATCAAGATGATGTAAGCCGGTCTCTGCCGCATACATCATCCAGCCTGTAATTAAAGTTGCAACTGAAGGCATCCCGAAAGAGTTTCGAATATGTTTAGGTTTGAACTATCTACGAGATAACTCTGTTGGCGCAGTAATATCTGTGATCCACGCCAGTGAGACAGCTAGAGTTCGCGGCGGACCATTGACCTGTCGGTAACCAATCCACGTATATCAGAGTGGCCAATGCCGGGAACTGATACATCGGAACTCTTTCTGGATGTCTTCAGAAACAATAAAATAAACATTTGTTGTGATTTCTGTTAATTTACTATTGACAAAAGTCATTACATATCAGTTATCGAAGGAACAGGCGCGAATCAGCGATTTGTAAAAAAAGCTTTCAAAAATGCGGAGTGTCATCCATTTTTTCTTATAAATATTTCTTCTTATCTTCTTTCTGACTCATACATGCAACACTACCTACAAATCACAATTTCATGCTTAACTGTATCCGTTTTTTATCTATATCCACACTGACAACTACAACGTCCACAACATCTCCAACACTAACTACTTCTAATGGATGTTTGATAAATCGATCTGCCATCTGTGAAATGTGTACTAGTCCATCCTGATGTACTCCAATATCTACAAATGCTCCAAAATCGATGACATTACGAACTGTTCCTTTTAATTTCATTCCTGGTTTCAGATCTTTCATTTCTAATACATCTGTTCTTAAGATTGGTTTTGGAAAATCTTCTCGTGGATCTCGTCCTGGCTTTTCCAATTCTTTTACGATATCTTTCAACGTGATCTCTCCGATTCCAAGTTCTTCGGATAATTTCTTGTAATCTGTGATCTTACTGCTGATTCCTTTAAATCCTTCTTTGGATAGTTCTTTTGTTGAATATCCTAGGTTCTTTAGTAACATTCCTGTTTCTTTGTATGTCTCTGGATGTACTCCTGTTGCATCGAGTGGCTCATCACCTCCAGATACTCTTAGGAATCCTGCGCATTGTTCAAAGGCTTTGGGTCCTAGTTTAGCTACTTTTAATAGCTGTTTTCTGTTCCTGAATGTTCCATTTTCTTCACGGTAGGCTACGATATTTTTTGCTACAGTCTTGGACACACCTGATACATATTCTAAAAGAGATGCTGAAGCTGTATTTAGGTCAACTCCGACTTTATTTACTGTCGCTTCAACGACTCCACCTAAAGCTTCGGTAAGCTGTTTTTGGTTCATATCGTGCTGATACTGTCCGACTCCAATGGCTTTTGGTTCGATCTTTACTAATTCTGCCAGTGGATCTTGTACTCGTCTTGCGATGGATGTCGCACTTCTTTGTCCTACATCGAAATTTGGAAATTCCTCGGTCGCAAGTTTACTTGCTGAGTATACAGACGCCCCTGCTTCATTTGTAATCACATACTGTACTGGTTCTTTGATCTCTTTTAACATATCAACAACGATCTGTTCAGATTCTCTGGATGCTGTTCCATTTCCAATTGAGATCAGTGTGATCCCATATTTCTTGATGAGTGCCTTGACAACTTTTTTGGCCTCTTCCACTTTATTCTGTGGTGCTGTCGGATAAATGACGACTGTATCTAATACTTTTCCTGTTGCATCGACCACTGCTAATTTGCATCCAGTACGAAATGCAGGGTCCCATCCAAGGACGACCTGTCCTGCGATCGGTGGCTGCATGAGAAGTTGTGCTAAGTTCTTTCCAAAGACTTTGATCGCTTCTGTACTTGCATTTTCAGTCAATTCATTTCTGATATCACGTTCGATCGATGGTGCGATCAGACGTTTATAGCTGTCTTCAATCGCTGCAAATAAGGCTTTTGTTGTATTGGGATTCTTCCTTGTTATGATCTTCCTTGCAAGATATGATGCGATCTTTTGCATGTCTGGCTCAATCTTTACCTGAAGAATTCCCTCTTTTTCTCCGCGATTGATCGCAAGAATACGGTATCCTGCAATCTTTTCAATCGGTTCTTCAAAATCATAATACATCTCAAATACAGAAGATTCTTCTGGTTTCTTCGCTGAGGATGTGATTTTTCCGTGATCCCATGTTGCCTTACGGATCCATGTACGGTATTCCGCATCATCTGCAATGTGCTCTGCGATAATATCATTTGCACCTTTTAATGCATCTTCTACTGTCTTTACATCTTTTTCTTCATTGATAAATGCTTCGGCTTCTTTCTCTAATGACTCTTTTGTCATTTGTAAAAGAATCAGATTAGCTAACGGCTCTAACCCCTTTTCCTTTGCGATCATAGCTCTGGTACGTTTTTTCTGCTTATATGGACGGTACAAATCTTCCACTGCTACCAGTGTCTTCGCTTCTTCAATCTGCTTTGCCAGTTCCTTTGTAAGTTTACCTTGTTCTTCGATATTTTTCTTGATCGCTTCTTTGCGCTCTTCTAAATTTCTTAAATATAATAATCTCTCATGGAAATTACGAAGTGTCTCGTCATCTAATGATCCTGTCATTTCTTTTCGGTATCTGGCAATGAATGGAATCGTGTTACCTTCATCGATCAGTTTAATCGTTGTCTCTACCTGTCCTCGTCTGATTCCTAATTCTTCTTGTAAAATCTTAATAATATCCATATCTTCACCTTATAAATCTACTTCGATCGTCTGTCCTTTTGGTACGAACTGGCGATATTTAACTCCTGCCATATCAAACATCTTCTTTGATGCCTTTGTCGTATCACTGCCTGCATATTTATCCTGCATATAGATAACTTCTTTCATACCGCTTTGAATGATAGCTTTTGCACATTCATTGCACGGAAATAATGTTACATAAACACGCGCTCCGTCAAGTGAGCCTCCACCATAGTTCAAAATGGCATTTAATTCTGCGTGACATACATAAAAATATTTGGTATGAAGAGGATCTCCTTCTCTCTCCCAAGGCATATCATCATCGTTGCATCCTATTGGCATTCCGTTATAACCAACTGACAAAATCTTATTATGATCATTTACAAGGCAAGCCCCTACCTGTGTATGATCATCTTTACTTCTCTGGGCAGATAGAATGGCAATCCCCATAAAATACTGATCCCAGGAGATATAATCTTTACGTTTCATTGTACATATTCCTTTCTGAATCTTTGTAGATATATTTTGTCATGTTTCTACGATATCGTCAACTTTTGATTTGTAGGTAGTATTGCATGTATGTTAAACTGTATTGGTTGATGATTTTTGTATTCATTGACGGAAGATGAAAGAAACTTACGAACACCGATTTAGCGAGATGTTTTGAAATATAATAAACATCTGTCTACCACTACAAAAATTGAAAACCAATAACGTCTAACATACACACCCTTCCATTTGAAAATTCTTAATTTTATACGAGAATGTCTTCAGGTATTCATAAAAACATAAAAAAGATAGAGATACGAAATGATAGAATTCCATAGGATTTTTTGCAAAATCGCAGCCAACACGGGTACTGTTTGAACGCAGTGAGTTGTGCAGGAGTGTTGGCGGATCAGCGTTTTGCAAAAAATCCGTCAATGGAATTCGTTTTTCGTATCTCTATCTTTTTTATGTTTTTATGAATACTCGATACATTTCCGTTATACAATTACAATTTAATTAGTAAATACTATCCCTAAACACAATCTTACGATATGCTTCAAACTGTAACCAACGGTTAAAGAATTCGCTTCCTGGTTTATATCCTTGTTCTTTTAATTCTGCAAACAGTTTGTCTGCTTTTTCTTTGGAATCAACCAGAATCTTAAATCCTCGTCCATTGATCAGTGGCAGGCCTTTGTATTCGTATTCTTCAATTGGAAGAATTGCTGATACTTTTCTGTCTCTGATCTGTACGGCTACTTTGTCTCTGAATACGATGACATCAAAGTAGTCTGGATACTGATAGCTTTCTCCTTCTACTGGAATTTCATCTCCGATCGTGTAGGATTTTCCAGATGGTTTGATCTTTGTGACTGTCATACTTTCCATGTTGTAGTAGAATTCTTCAAAGATGTCTCCATTGGCTTTTAATTTTCCATGTGCAAAGACGCATTTTAGGTCTGTTTCTTCGTCAACTTCGGAATTTTTGATCACTCCGCATGCAGATGTCATGTTTGTGATACGGTCGATCAATATCAGCTCTCCTAAGGCTTTATGATCATCAAATTCGTCTAAGACAATTTCTTCCTGCAAGATAACATCACATACTGCGATCTCATTCTTTCTTAAGTTGTTTGCTGGAATGTATTCTCCTGTGTTGACATCGATCTTGTACTGAATATTTGTTACGATTCCTGGAATTTCTTTTGTTCCGATCTTTACGAAATATTCTTTTCCTGGTAACAATTCTCCGTCATCCATCCAAAGAACTGTCGCTGTAAATGATTTGCTGACTGGAAGTTCTGTTTTATTGGCCAGTACGCATCCTCTGGACACATCAACTTCACGGTCTAACTGAATCGTTACTGGACGGCCTTTTTCAGCTGTCTGTGCATCTTTATCACCAATTAATAAACTCTTAACCTTTGCATGTTCTTTGCTTGGTAATGTCACGATCTCATCTCCGACAGAAATCTGTCCGGATTCGATCTGTCCCTGGAATCCACGGAATGTGTGGTTTGGACGGCATACTCTCTGAACTGGCATGTAGAATCCTTCTTCTTCAGATTTCTCTCGTACATCCACCGTCTCTAGGTATTCTAGTAATGGTTCTCCTGTATACCATGGAATGTTATCTGATTTTGTTGTAACGTTATCTCCTTCTGTTGCAGATACTGGGATGATCTTTACATTTGCAAGTGATAATTCTTCTTGTAATTCTTTGATCTGTTCCTCGATCTTTCGGAATGTTTCCTGATCATATTTTACAAGGTCCATTTTATTGACTGCAAATACGAAGTGTCTGATTCCCATTAGGGCGCAGATTCTTGCGTGGCGTCTTGTCTGTACTAATACTCCTTGGGATGCATCGATTAAGATGACTGCTAAATCTGCAAAGGATGCTCCTACAGCCATGTTTCTTGTATATTCTTCATGTCCTGGTGTATCTGCTACGATAAAACTTCTTTTTTCTGTTGTAAAATAACGGTAGGCAACGTCGATCGTAATTCCCTGTTCTCTTTCTGCCATTAATCCGTCAAGTAATAAAGAATAGTCGATCTTTCCACCACGGCTTCCAACTTTACTGTCTAACTCTAATGCTTCTTCCTGATCTGTATATAATAACTTTGAATCATATAAAATATGTCCGATCAGTGTAGATTTTCCATCATCTACACTACCGCAAGTAATAAATTTTAATAATCCTATCATCTTAGAAATACCCCTCTCTCTTTCTTCTTTCCATGCTTCCTGCTGCTTCATTATCAATAACTCTGGTTGTTCTTTCTGAAGAAACCGCACTTAATGTCTCGTCAATGATCTCATCAAGTGTTGAGGCTTTTGATTCCACTCCTCCAGTTAATGGATAACATCCAAGGGTTCTAAATCTCACACTCTTGTATTCGATCTTCTCACCTGGTCTTAATTTTAATCTGTCATCATCGACCATGATAATATTTCCATCTCTCTCGATCACTGGGCGTTCTTTTGCAAAATATAATGGAACGATATCAATTTTTTCGCGTTTGATATATTTCCAGATATCTGTCTCTGTCCAGTTAGAGATTGGGAATACACGAATGCTTTCTCCTTTTTTGATCTTAGAGTTATATAATTTCCACATTTCTGGTCTCTGGTTCTTTGGATCCCATGCCTGATTTTCATTTCTAAAAGAGAAGATTCTTTCTTTTGCACGAGATTTTTCTTCATCACGACGTCCACCACCAAAAGCTGCGGTAAATCCATATTTATTTAACGCCTGCTTTAGGGCCTGTGTTTTCATGATATCTGTGTAAGCGGCTCCACTGTCAAATGGATTAACCCCCTGTTTTACACCATCTTCATTGATGTACTCTAACATTTCTAATCCGTATTTCTTTGCTGTTTCATCACGGAATTGGATCATTTCTTTGAATTTCCATGTTGTATTAACATGTAAAAATGGAAATGGTGGTTTCTCCGGATAGAATGCTTTTAATGCTAAATGTAACATAACTGAGCTGTCTTTTCCGATAGAATATAGCATAACTGGTTTTTCACAAGAAGCTGCAACTTCTCGGATGATGTAGATTGCTTCCGCCTCCAACTGGTCAAGATGTGATAATTCGCTCATTTTGATGTCCTCCAATCTAATATTTGTTTGAATCTTTCTTGTTGATCTCTATGGTTTGTTCTTCTCCGGTATATTTTTTGATCTTCCAGAGAATCGTATCTTTGCTTTCGTTAACTGTCATTTCACTTCCCATTCCACCGATATCGGCTCCTAGGAAAAATGCGATGGCTCCTGTTTTACATTCTTTTAAGCAGGATGTACATCCCCAGCAGTCTTTTGGATATTTGATGTATGCTTTGCCAGTTGCATCGGTCTTTATCAAACTTCCAGGACAGACTTCTAAGCATCGTTTGCATCCAACACATTTATTTTTGTTAATTCTGATGCTCATAGTGCTCATCCTCCTTTACTAGTTCTCGTAAGATGACTTTAATCTTTCCATCCACTTTCTTTGTATTGACGTATTTTTTCCAATCATCACTCTTTTGTGGATGATCAAGATTTTCTGCAAAACTGTGCCATCTTGTCTCTTTTCTTGCTTTTAAATGTTCGATCAGAGTCAAACAGATCGTTAATCGTTCTTTTAGTTCATAATAAAACATTAATTCATGGTAATCCTGAGCACTTAACTGTCCAGATAATGTGATCAGATTATTGATCTTTTCTTTTGCGAGATTTAAGCAGTTTTCATTAAACTGATAATGACTTGAAATTCCGCCTGCATAAGCATCCATGACTTTCTGCATCGCTTCTTCCATCTGCTCGATCGTAAAAATACTGTCTTTGTCTGATAAAATATTGTTGTATTCTTTGACTTTCTCGTCTAATAACTGTTCTTCTTTGTTATCTGTTATATCAAACGTCTGATCTTTTAATTTCTCTACGATATCCAGTGCTGCGAGCTCACCTTCTACCAAAGCTCCTGTCACATATTTCTGTGGACATCCACCTGCGACATCTCCGGCTGCGTACAGCCCATGGATCGTTGTCTCTCGATTTGTGTTTACCCAGTACCCACTGGCAGTATGTCCACCCACGATATATGGTTCAGTTCCCTCGATCTCTACATTTTGTTCACTTGGATCTTTGCCTTGCTCGATCCATTTTAAGGTCTGGCTTGGTGCCATATTTAAATATGCTTTCTTAAGGTCTGTATCTTTTTCCTTCTCAATTCCTTCGGTTCTTAGGTAACAAGGGCCTCTTCCTTCCAGATTTTCCTGTGTTGTTCCATAGACACGCTGAGAAGTTGTGATTCCGTATTTATCTTCGTAAATCTCTCCTTTAGCATTTACCTGCTTTGCCCCGACTCCCTGTGCGATCGTTCCCGTTGGTGCGATCGTATCTTTACACCTTAATGCGATAAAACGCATCTCAAAGGTTGTCATCTCAGCTCCAGCATCAATTCCCATTGCGTATCCGGCACCAGTGTTAAATGGTGGATACCACATCTTATGTCTTGAAAATCCAGGATTATTTGGCTTATAAAGCCCTGCTGACCCTCCAGTTGCACAAAGTACTTTCTTGGCACGGATCTCATAAGCTGTTCCATTTTCCATATGGAAACCGAAAGCTCCTTTGATCGTGTTATCTTCCACGATATAATCGGTGATATTCAAATGATTGATCACCTCTACGTTATCTAGCTGATTTACTGCATCTGCAAGGATTGGCTTGATATTTTCTCCATTGATCTTAATATTTCGATTTCCTCTGGTAACATAGTCACCATTTTCATCCTTTAAAATAACCAATCCTAACTGTTCCATCTTGCTTGTCACTTCATTTAAATGTTCTGACATTGTAAGAAGCAGGTCACCTCGTACGATCTCATCTGCATCTTTCCTCGCATAATCAACATAATCCTGTGGTTTTCTTCCCTTTACGATATAAGCATTGATCGCATTAACTCCAGCTGCTAAGCACCCGCTTCGTTTGATATTGGCTTTCTCGGCGATGACGATCTTTGCATCACTTTTTTCCCTAATCGTAAGTGCCGCATAACATCCAGCTGTTCCGCCTCCGATGATCAGGACATCGGTATGTATGATCTGTTGTTTTGTAATTTCCATAATCGGTCCTTTCTGGTATATTTCTTAAATATAGAAGACATCGCCTTCCTGCATTTCTTTATTCTCTAATAAATAAGTTTCCTTTTCATCAAATACATATAAACGGTAAATAATGATATCAACTTCTTCTCCAACGCTTACCGGATCCTTTTCCAAAGATCTCTCAGCTGTCACTTTGATTCCATTGATATTTACAACTACATCCAGTCGACTTCCACTAAAGATCACATCTTCTACAATTCCTTTTTCTGATGCACTCATATATCGTTTTAATTCCCCTTTTTTTGCTAACTCAAGGAATTCTGGTCTGACGATCGCTTTCTGTGCATATTCTATTTTTTCAAATCCTTTTAAGGATTCATAATTTTCTACGATGGATGATCTTCCAACAAACTGGGCTACAAATGGCGTCTTTGGTGATTTATAAATCTCTAATGGGCTTCCCATCTGCTCAATCTTTCCATGATTTGTGATCAAGATCTCATCAGCAACCTCTACGGCTTCATCCTGATCATGTGTAACGAAAATGCTTGTGATACCAAGCTTTGATACCATTTCTTTTAGCCAGAGTCGAAGCTCTGATCTTACTTTTGCATCGATCGCTGCAAATGGTTCATCAAGAAGTAATACCTGTGGATTTGGAGCCAATGCTCTTGCAAATGCAACTCTCTGTCTCTGCCCGCCAGATAACTGGTTCGGATATCTATTTTCAAGTCCTGATAACCCCGTTAATTCCAGTAATTCAAAAACTCGTTCTTTGATCTGTTTCTTCGGCATTTTTGCAATCTCTAGTCCAAATGCGATATTATCAAAGACTGTCATATATCGGAATAGTGCATAACTTTGAAATACAAATCCAATTCCTCGTTTTGCTGCCGGAATATCATTGACTCTCTTTCCATCAATAAAGATATCTCCTGCATTTGGATTTTCCAATCCTGCGATCATTCGAAGCAGGGTTGTCTTTCCACTTCCACTTGGCCCAAGCAACGCTGCAAGTTTCCCTTTTTCAATTCCAAAACTTACATTATCTGATGCCCGGAAGTTTCCGTATTGTTTATAGATATTTCTCATTTCGACATACATTTTATCTTCCGTCCTTTCCCTGTTGTTTGTCCTGTGAGCAGTACCATGCAATATTTCTTAAGATCAGTACAACGACCGCGATCAATACTAAAACCGATGATACTGCAAAGGCTGCTGTGATCGATGATGTTGTTCCTGACATATATAAGGCATCGATCTCCAATGGTAAGGTAAATGTCTCACCTCTTGTTTTGGAAAGTGCATTAACTGCACCAAATTCTCCTAATGCCCTGGCACTGCATAAGATGATCCCATAGATCAATCCCCATTTCATCTGAGGGAGTGTGATCTTTCGAAAGATCGTAAATCCACTGGCTCCCATCAATGCTGCTGCCTCTTCTTCGTCTTTTCCCTGTGAGTTTAAGATCGGTATGATCTCCCTTGACACAAATGGGAAGGTCACGAAAATGGTTGCTAAAATGACTCCTGGAATCGCAAATGCGATCCGGATATTCGTTCCAAAGAAGATGTTGATCGCTCGAATCGCTGGATACGTCCATCCAAGTCTTCCAAATGTCATCAAGAATGCAAGGCCTACGATAACTGGTGAAATGGAAAATGGAATATCGATCAAAGTTGCTAAAACCTGTTTTCCTTTGAAACTGAATTTAGTCAATAAAAATGCTGCCATGATCCCGAAAAATGTATTGATCGTTACCGCAACAAGCGTTGCCAGAATCGTTACAAATAAAGCGCTTCTTACATACTCCGTTGATATGGAACTTACATAAAATTTAAATCCCTCACTTAATGAATTTGTAATAACGGAAAATAACGGTAAGACCAACATGACGATCATAAATAAAACACTGATCGTGATCAGGATGATCTTCGTTCGCTGTTTTCTTTTTTCAAACTTCTGCTGTTCATTCATGATCTTCTCCTTACTGTGCATTGACTCTTCTTGCCTGTCTTACCTGTATGATATTGATCACAAATAACATCACAAAGGAAATGATCAGCATGACCAGAGCAATAGCTGTTGCACTTTTATAGTCGATATAGTTTAATTTCTGCATGATCACATAAGAGATCATCTGTGTATGTTCCTTGGCACTGTTTCCTGAGATATAGATCACACTTCCGTATTCCCCGATTCCCCTTGCAAATGCCAGTCCAAATCCTGTTAATAATGCAGGTCTTAATTCTGGTAAAATGACTTTAAAGAATGTTCTTATCGGTGTTGCACCTAACATATACGCTGCTTCTTCATACTGGTCATCCATTTTCTCAAGCACTGGCTGAACCGCTCTTACGATGAATGGAATCCCAATAAACACAAGTGCGATCAAAAGTCCGATCCTTGTATAAGAAATCTTAATCCCAAAGTGTGCAAAGTATCGTCCGATCATTCCATCTTCTGCATACATTTTTGATAATGTAATACCAGCAACTGCGGTTGGCAGTGCAAAAGGAAGTTCAATCATCCCATCCATTAATCGTTTCCCCGGAAATTCATATTTTACAAGTACCCATGCGATGATCAGCCCAAACACAACATTGATCAATGCTGCAATAAACGAACTTCCGATACTTGTGATAAATGCATTTCTTACTGTTTCTTTCGATATTAATGTAAAGAATTCATTCGGCGATAATTTTAGTGCGTATGCAAATACGGATGCTAATGGAATCAGTACGATCAATGATAACATCGTTACTGTAACTCCCATCGTTAATCCGAACCCTGGAATGACCCTTGCTTTTTTCGCTTTTTTTAATGTCCTATTCTCGTTATTTGTATTACTCATCTTCATTCCTGCCTTTTTAATGATTTATATAAATCTTGTCAAACAACGCTCCATCTTCAAAATATTTCTTGTAAGCCTGATCCCATCCTCCAAAATCACTGATCTTATATAGTTTCATGTTCAGATTAAATTTACCTTGATACTGTTTTAAGATTCTTTCATTCGATGGCCGGTATCCTTCTTCGGCTGCGAGTTTCTGTGCTTTGTCACTGTAGAGATATTTTAAATACTCTGTTGCGATCTTCTTTGTTCCATTGACCTTTACGTTATCATCAACAAGGCTTACACTTGGCTGTGCCAAGATACTGATGCTTGGTGTAATGATCTCATATTTATCTGGATAATTCTTAACTGTCTGAATTGCTTCATTCTCCCATGCGATCAAAACATCACCTTTTTTATTTTCTACAAAGGTTGTCGTAGAACCTCTGGCTCCTGAATCCATAACAGATACATTCTGATATAATTTTGTCAGGAATTGTTCTTCCTTTTTCTGATCGTGATAAGTATCAATCGCATAACCATAAGCTGCTAAGAAGTTCCAGCAGGCACCACCGCTGCTCTTTGGATCTGGTGTGATGACTTCCACTCCTTTTTTGATCAAGTCTTTCCAGTCTTTGATGCTTTTCTTGTTTCCTTTTCTTACAAGAAAGACTATCGTTGACGTATATGGTGCAGAATCATTTGAAAATCTCTTCTGCCACCCTTTATTTATAAGTCCTGTCTGTTCGATCAGCGAAATATCATGTTCTAAGGCCAGTGTTACAACATCACCATTGCTTCCTTCTACTACTGATCTTGCCTGACTTCCAGAACCACCGTGGGACTGGATCACTTCGACTTTCTTTCCATATTTATCTTTATAATATTTGATAAAATCTTTGTTGTATTTCTCATAAAACTCTCTTGTCGGATCATAAGAGACATTTGTGATCGTAAGATTTTCTTTTCTCTTATTTCCACATCCTGCCATAGAAACCATAAGAATCATACAGAAACTTAAAAGGATCATTTTCTTACAGATATTCTTTTCTATGGTTCTTTGTTGTCTTATTTTCATGGTTTCTTCTCCTTTATTTTAATTCCATACTATTTCTGTATGTTTTATATGAATTGGATTATATAAGATTTCTGTATACATGTCAACAAATATCGTTATAATAATTTATAATAACTGATTCAAAGAAATTTTTATTATGTTCATCTTTGCTCATAAAAGCACGAAAAAAAGACGTTTTGACATATGTTTTTAATACGTCAAAACGTCTTTCTTTCATTTATTATTTCATATATTTTTTCAGATTCTTCTTTTGTTTGTCACTGATCTGATAAAAAGTCTGTTTTCCATTCTTATCTTCGATTCCAATGACAGTACGATCTCCGAGAAGTATTTTTGTTAATGTACCACTTGTATAGAAACGATACTCATTCCATGAGGCTGTATCCAGTGTGGCATCTTTTCCTGATAACTTCTTCGCTTTCTCAATAATCTTAGATACTTTGATCGCTGTATCATTAAATTTCATCTTCTTATCTGTTACAACGATCTGGGCATCTGCAATTCTTGCTGCTACGTTACTGTAATTCTTCTGCTCTTTGGCATCGATCAACGCATCTCCAACGGTTGAAGCACCATTATATGCGTAAACATTCTCTGGAATCTCATCAAACACAATATAACTGTCACCATATACTTTGAATTCAAACGTTGTATTATCTTCATCAATCAACGCATAAGAATAACTTTGTTTATACTGCTTCTCTACATCGGTTGGTGTGATTCCGATCATTCGATTACATCCAGTTACAATCTTCTTTACATATTTGCAGACAGGAATATTCGTTACTGCAAAACTCTGATTCTTGATCGTATTCGTTGCAAAGTCAACTTTAATGATCCTGCTGTCTTTGACACGGCTTTTGTAGTCTGCAATCTTTTGATCTCCAGAAGTTGCATGGATTGCTTTGATCTTCTTATTTAGTGAATTTGTTTTTTTCTTTTCTTCTTTTAACTGAACAGACAGTTTATCTCTTTCATCTTTAAGACTCTGATAATATTTTGATTCCACGACAGCATCTTTTGACGGCTTAAAGCATCCCGTCATCATCACGCTGCTCATTGCGATCACCGCTGCTGTTAGTATATATTTTGCACCTTTCATATGGTTTCCCTCCATTACAGGTCCTATCGTTTTTGAGCGATCTCTCCTGCGTTCTTATAGATGCTGTTTGGTGCGATACATCCACGTACCATAGATAATGGATAAATATTGGTATCATGACCAACCACTGATCCTGGATTCAAGATAGTTCCGCATCCTACTTCTACACGAGAACTTAAGATCGCACCGATCTTCTTTCTTCCAGTCTCAATCTTTTCTTCTCCGTTTTTGATCACAACGTTTGTCTTGTCAGATTTTACATTCGATGTGATGGATCCAGCTCCCATATGAGACTTATATCCTAAAATAGAATCTCCTACATAATTGTAATGAGGCACCTGAACATTATTAAATAAAATATCATTCTTGATCTCTGTAGAATTTCCTACAACACATCCTGCCCCGATCAATGCATTTCCTCTGATAAATGCTCCTGGGCGCACTTCTGTATCTGGACCAATGATCGCTGGTCCATTGATCGTTGCCGTCTTGGCGATCGTTGCACTTTTCGCGATCCATACATCTTCTTCTACCTGATCATATTCATCTACTGATAGTGTTGGTCCAACTTCCAGTACAAAATCTTTGATCAATGGAAGAATCTCCCATGGATACGTTGTCTGTTCAAATAATTGAGCTGCAATTGTCTGATCTAAATCCTGAAAGAATTCTTTGTTTGTTAATTCTACCATCTGATTTTACCTCTTTCTGTTCTTATTATCTGTTTCAATCCACAGTCTGTAATTTTCATTTGAAATCCAACTCGATCGGACAGTGATCTGATCCCATCACATCTGTTAAGATCTTCGCATCACTGATACGATCTTTTAAACACTCTGATACAATAAAATAGTCAATGCGCCACCCTGCGTTATTCTTTCTCGCATTGAAGCGGTAAGACCACCAGGAGTAGATTCCTGTCTGGTCTGGGTATAAATAACGGAAGGTATCGATAAATCCATTGCTAAGGATTGTTCTCATTTTTTCACGTTCTTCATCCGTGAAACCAGCATTTTTTCTATTTGTCTTTGGGTTCTTAAGATCGATCTCCTCGACTGCAACATTTACATCGCCACCATGATAGATACAGACTTCACCAGGCGAATTTATTATTACTTTGCATCAAACTGCTTACTTTATGAACTAGATTTATTACACTGTCATCGTAAATTGGTATCTTTTGAAATTTTAATTCAAAAAAACTTATTTGTCAACAAAACTCAGGAGGAATACATTATGCGTGTAAGATGGAAAGATAGTGCCTGTGTCACGCCTAAAAAAACTATAAAATACAGAAAGCATTATATAACTGCTTATAATAAGGATGGAATTGCTGGATGGATCATTGATCTTCCGGATGATCATAACATTTATAAATCCCATTATTGTGCTGAAAATGCTATTGATCTCGCTCTTGGTGGGTATGGAGTAAAAGGGAAACCTCCAGAGAAAAGATTGAAATGTGGAATTGAAATTATTGGATCCTATTAATTTTTAAAAATTTGGCTTTTTAAATTTCAGTACTGTTCTCAACCTATGTCTTCCTTATTTCGATTCAGTTTTCTTAAATAAATCCTTTAGAAATGGCATAAATACGTGCTTTTTATGTTCATATAAACTGCTAAAAGGGGGTACTTTTCTGTTTTCCGGTTTTTATACAGAAAGTACCCCCTTTTTTTGCAAATAGTACCCCCTTTTACAACAAGAAAGTACCCTGTTTTAGAACAGGAAAGTACCCCCTTTTATTTTACCAGTTCCAGGTACTTTGTTGGAACCCAACTATTTAATTGTTTGATCAACGCCTCCTGCTGTCCATTGTTTGTCTGAACTTTTGTTACTGTATACTTCTTATTCAGATAAGCACTAGGGATAAATTTGCCTTTTGCCGCACCTCCATATGTAGCATTTCCTGTAATCTTAACTAAAACACTAGATTTGAATACAGATGTAATTTTTGCCACAGTTCTAGTTTTAATAGTTTTTCCAGTGATTGCCTCGGCTAAAGCTTTACCAATGGCGTCTGGTCCAGTTGTTTTATATAGTAAATAGTCATCCTTATCATCAACAAAACAAGTCTCAAACAACAATGCTTTGGCTTTCGTGTGATTCAGGTAATACAAACCAGAAGTTTTCTTATACGGATCTCCATGGGCTGTAAATCCTAACTTCTTCATGTTAGCAACAGCTCGTTGAGCTACTTCTTTTTTTACTCCGCTGTATGCTGTAGCCCACACCTCAAAGCCACCAAGTTTTTTATCTCCCTTATGATCATTACGGCCGCTGTTTAAATGAACGGATACGTCAAGGGTTACATCGTGCTGATTGCACTTTGCACAAATCTTTTTAAGCACATCGTTCTGACTTTTTCCATTGCTAACTGAACAATTATATGTTGTTGCACCTGCTTTTTTAAGATATTTAATAATTGCTTTTGCAATCTTTCTATCTTCCTTTGATTCATCTAGGAGATCTGATGCTCCACACGCGATCTTGCCACTTGGATTATGCCCGCCATGAATATTGTATATTGCCATGTTAGTTACCTCCTATTTTCTTCTATAATATTTGTTATATCTGTTTCGTGTTCTGGTAGTTCTTCTGTCATGTCTTCTAAAAACTTCTGGATAAAATTCTTTATTCTTGTTGGTACTGGTAATCCGCATAGAGTCATGTTCTTTAAGATGCTGACTGCTTCATATAAAATAAACAACAGGCAGAAAAATTCACAGATTCCTAACTTTTCGATTCCCAGCAACTGTATATATTTTTCAGGAACGAAACTTAACATGTTAATATGCATGATCACATCAATTGACATCAGTAAGCACACAGAGAACAACATTGCTGCCTTTCTGATTGCCCCATCAATTCCTACACATGAATTAAACTTATGCTCTTTGATTGCTCGCAGTGCTCCAAGGATGGAATCTAAAGATACACAGATCAGGAGTGCTCGAAAGAGCATGTTGCTACCTAGTAATAATATAATTTCTTTCATCATTTTGTTTTTCCTTTCTTATCTGGTTTTTTGCATAAAAAATAAGACCATATCGGTCCTGCTCTGATTCTCATATTCACTTGTCTCCTTTCTTGACTTTATTTGGAAATATTGTTATAATTTTTAAGAAAGCTTCCCCTTGAAGCTTTTTTTGTACTTTTGTGCATATATACTCCTATGCACGATAAAAAGGACGTTTTTTAACGTCCTTTTTATGCTTTATATAATATATCTCTTATGACTGCTCTTTATAGCTTCTTCTGCTACACTTGCATACTCAAGTGTTGTTGCTATGTTTGAATGTCCAAGAAATTCCTTGATTTCTTCGATCGGCATGCCATTGTCCCTGGCATTTCTTGCTGTTGTATGCCTGATCAAATGTGGGTGTACCCTTCTTCCGATACCAGCTTTTTCTCCTAATTCACGAAATCTTTTTTCAATTGCTGCTTTTTTCAGCCGATCATAAGGTCTGCTTTTTATAATTTTTCATGATTCTCTTTTATATTATTTAGAACTATTTCCATTGCTCTTGTATAATTTACATTTTTTTCTATTGATATCTTTTCTGCAGCAATCTTGCATATTGCAATTGCAAAGAGCGACATATCCAAACTGTCACCTCCGCCTATCACTCTTACTTTTTCTTTTGTTTCAAAACATATTACAGATTTCAACATATTCTTCTCCTTTTTCTTGAAATTCTTTTATTTTTGCGTATAATATAATCAAAAAAACAAAAAGGATGTGATTAAAATGAACAACGCACTCGATGATCTTTCCAAAGGTGTCGCAAAAGCTCTTGATACTGTTCCCGAGTTATATCACGATACTCTTCAACCAGCAGCACAAGAAACTGGCAAAGTTATTGCCCGAATACCTCGTGCTATTAACGCAGCATTCTCTGGGCTTGATAGATGGATTTTAAATAAAGAGTATAGCATCGAAGAAACTAAGAAACTTCTTGCTCAAAAACTTGATAATGTCGATCCCGAAAAAATTGTTGAACCAGAACCATATGTTGCTGTTCCTGCAATTCAAGCAATTTCCTATGCAATGAATAGTGATGAATTGCGTAATCTATATGCCAATCTTCTTGCCAAATCTATGATTAAAGATACAAAAGATACTGTTCATCCCTCTTTTGTTGAAATAATCAAGCAGATGTCTCCTATAGATGCACGTATATTTCAATTAATAATGAATGCTGGGTCTCGACCTCTTATTAATCTAAGTGTAAAAAGGGAACAGGGTGGTTCATATCCAATTCAATATCACTGCTCATGGATACAAGATTTTTCAATTAAACAATGTGCAACATCGCTTGATAGTTTATTGCGCTTAGGTTTAATTGAAATCCCATTCGACGAATATTACACCGACGAAAAAATATATAATCATGTAAAACAAAATCCTCTATTTAAAAAATTAGAACAATCCCATAAAAATTCTCTACCACCTGGAGAAACACTGGATTATAAAAAGTCTTACATAAAACTTCCTGATCTTTCTTTATTATTCTATGAAGTATGTGTCCTTAATCCTTAATAACTGCAAATCATTTAATTTGGTGCATGATATCATGCACCTTTTTCTGCTATTTTGAAATTATGCTGCTTAACTATAGCCTGCTTTAGTTGACTAGTAATCAGTCTCAATTTACAAATAATTGCTTATAACATTTTGGATCAATGTAGCCTGTCTTACCTTTCCTTCATGTGTTCTGTGCAGTCCATCATGTAATAACAAACCTTTAGTGTAATCATTTAGAAGTAAGTTTCCATATATGTCTACGATTGGAACATTAAGCTTTTCGCACACGTTATTTATTGCTTGCGTTTGTTTTGCTGAATCGTAAGGTTTTTGATGCTCAGCGTCTGCATATCCTGTCATTTTTTGTACGTTGCAAGCAAATATTAATAAATTAGATTTATAATTTAGCAACGTTTTAATCGCATACCTTAATGCTCCTGCTGTTGTTTTTGTATTAAGTTCATTTTCAGAATCATCTAAATCAACTAATTTAATACAATCATTCGTCCCAAATTCAATGATGACTATGTCTGCATTATCCAATCCTATTTCTTTCATTTCAGAAATTTGTTCTGTAAAATTTCCTTGTGCTGTTCCATGATCGTCTCCTGCATATTTTTCTTGGCTTGTAAAATCCTTTTGTGTCAGTGCATTTACCATCCCCACGCAACTATAAGGGTCGTATGATGCTACATCGGTCAGTGCCATTGTCATACCACCTTGACACCAGTTATAGCATTTTGCTCCTGTATTGCTCTGAATTAAATATGGTACAGTGACACCATCCCACTGTTGATATGCATGTATGGAATCTCCGAGGAACACGATGTTTTTTCCTTTTAGTTTGCTTTCTGTTTTAGTTTCATTTTCTTGTAAAAAAATCTTTTTGCCATCAGCATCGTATAATTCCATAGTTATTATGCCTCCTCGTATGCAAATGTTCCAGTTCCGATGTTTGCGTGGAACTCTTTTGTTACTGTATCAAACATTCCTATCTTCCCATTTTTTGCTACTGGTAAAAATTCATGTAGCATTTCATTTGTAGTATCATCATAAATTTTCAACCAATATACTGTAATCTTGCTACGTTTATACCTGCTTGCATTGTTCGAATTTGTCGATGCTGTTGTATTGACATGGAACAAATACAACGGGATAATTGGCAATGTGTCTTGAGTTCCAAAAGATTCACTTCCTGCTATATATTGTGACTGTTTTTCTGTATAACTAGAGTTAAGATAAATTTCTTGCGAACCATTCTTAACAACTAAATACATTTTTTTATTTGACAATAAATTGTTTTCTGTTTTATTCCAACTTCCAACGTCAACACTACCGTTTTTATTAATCGTGCCACTTATTTTCGTATGATTTGCCATTGCGGTTAAATAGAACTGATTATACGCACTTCCAACATTGTACTGGTCTGCTCCGAAGAAATACTCATCAGCATCATCTCCATCCAGTTTCGCAGATAATTCATATCTGTGATTTACATTCGCTGCAACTCCTGTATCAATCCAACTGTTTCCATCGCCTTTAATGTATTGCAATGATGTATAATCACTTTCTATCGTTGTTATTGTAATGTTGATAGGACCAGTTACGCTTTCGATTGTTATTGTCTTTGTCGTTGTATCGTAATTGCTTGATATATCAACTCCGCCCATCGTTACTACAACCGCAGATATTTTAAAACCGAGCGATGCTGTAACAGTGCATGTGTACTTGCTTCCTTTTGCAACATAATTGCTTTTGTTGCTTAATGTTGCATTCTTAACATCACTTGTAATCTTGTACATTCCATTGTGTACCAATCCATCCAGTTGTGACATCAAAGACGATATATCCTCTGTATATGTACATTTTGACAGTATGTCATATATTGTTATCAACGATTCGTTATTAGCACCCGATGATTTCAAATCATTTATAGATTCCTTTAGTGAACCAATCTGCTGTCTTACTGCTTCTCCAGCATTATCGTACACTGTACCATCTTCTCCGGTACGGATATCTTGCAGTTCTGCATCTCCTGTAGTCGATCCATTAGGAAGTTTTGCAAGATTAGAAATTCTTGCATCCTGCTTCGCCATTGCTTGTTTCAAGTTCGTATTCTTATCCCATACCACTTGATCAGCCGTCGTCGCTGGAAAAATCTGTTCGCCCGCTTTGTTTTTTAATATTCCATTTTTTCCCATTACTTTCCTCCTTTCCTAGTTGTTATATCCAATCTGATAGCTGTAGTAATAACATATCGTATGGGTATCATTTGGTGGATACATTTTTGCATGTACTTGAGTTCCATCTGCGTTAATTTCATAAGATGCATCATCGCCTCCACCCTTCATTACATATTCATCCTGAACAGCACCATCCATATGTTTTATTTTCACAAATCCTGTCATGTCAATTCCATAATTTGCTCCAGCAACAATCCAAACTACTACATTATCAAATGCTTTATTGAAATATACAGTTCCCTCACTGCTTTTACTTTGGAAATCAAATTGCAGTACCTTGCCTGCTAACTGATCCCATGTCATATCTGCCGTTGCTCCATTGCCAATAGCGGTGGCAAGTTTATTTTTTCCGTTACTGGCATTTTGAAAAACCTCCTGAATTTTTCCATTGATCTTTTCACTGCTCCACGTTGAAGCCACACCAATCTCATCGTCGTTAATCGTATGCACTGGAAGATCTGCTAACTCCCCTTCTTCTACAGTCATATATGGCGTATTATCCAAATGCTTTTGCATTTCTTTGTTTTCTTTTATAACCGCAGCAACCGAGTCTGGATGCCCAGTCGCATCTTTATAACATTGCTCAATGCTGTCATGGATGCTTTGCCTTACATCTCGTCCGAGCTTCTTGTGTAACAAATTATCCAGTAATTCCTGTATTTTCGCCATTATTGATTACCTCCTGCATCTGAATTGTTTTAATTGTGCCTAATTTATCCTTAAAATAAAGAACTCCATCCTCGACATATAATGATCCATCACTTTCCGGATAATTATCGCTTGAATGAAATTCTATTGTTTTCCCTACTTGCATTGTCCCTTCTTCAGCTATATAAGGGACGTTTCCGTAATTGTTTCCTACAGTTCTGCCATTAATGCTTTTTTGGACTTCTTCGACTGCTCCGGCTGCACTTCCCGCTGTTTTTGCTGCATTTTCTGCATTTTTTTCTGCTGCCGCGGCTTTTGCAATAGCTTCACTCGATGCAACTGATAGTGTTTGTATCATTCCTTTTACATTATTCGTACCTGCAACAGTATCTGTCAGAGAACTGATCGTCCTTCCAAGTGTTATTTTATTATTAGCCGGATTTTCCAAATCTAGCTCATATTTACTTACAAGATAGTACGTGCTCACATCTCCAAACGTGCTCATGATTCCATGCTGTGTAGAAATGCAAGGAACAAGATCTCCAAGTCTGATTGCGTTAATATCAACGTCGATCATATGCAGATCAACAGCTGTAAGTTCAATCGTGATTGCTAAGTTGATGCACTTCTGCAGATATTTATTTGCTTCTTCCAGCAGTTTGTCTGGATCATATACCTCAGAGAAATCAACCTTGTCATAAATCCAACCATACAAATTTACCGCGTCTTGGTTATATACATAATCCGTTCCGTTATGACCATTTGCTGTTGTGATTGTCACGTTATCTTTTCCAACTGGGATGATCGCTGTTTTAATGTCTTCTGCCTTAGAGTATTTCTTCAGATCGAGAAGATTTTCTCCGAAACGAATCACCTGATTACTTACATTTCCATACTGCTTTACATAATCAAGATACCGTATGTTTCCATCATGCCGAACACGAAGATACCCTTCGTATTTCCCTAAGAAATTGGAATTAATAAAATCCCAGGTCTTCTCATAATTTGTCGATAAACTTGGGATCGTAACACTTTCAATATCGATCACACCGATTTCAAATCTCTTTGCTTCCTCTACCTGTGAATTATGTTCGTGAATTAATCTTTTAAAAATCTCTATATTGGTATCTGCTGTCCCAGCTTCTGTTGTTTCGGTTCCGTAATTATGCGGTCGCTGAATTGAATCTAACAAAAAAGACAACTCTCCTTCACAAGAGATTTGCCCTGTATTCTGAAAATCTTTTTCATCCGTTAAACTTCTTCCGGAAAATAACAGTTCAACATCTTCATAAACATCGATTCGAGATTTTAACTTATTGATATCGTTAACGTGAGGATGCGTTTGTAACATCCCAAAATCAAGATTTCCTGTTTTATTTAGCTCTAATGATATCTTAGGGCTAAGCACCATATAATCCGGATCGCGGACATCGTGCAGTGTTTTCCCGTCACATAGTATCTTATACATCTACAAACTACCTCCCCGATAATCAACAGAAACTGTCCCATTTCCTGTAAACGTTAAAAGGTTATCCCCTTCTGATAACCAGATATCGAACACTTTACTTTTGCCCTTTGGAAGATCATAAGTGGCCCCGTTATATGTAACCTGCATCGGTGTATCGCATTCGATCACAGGGATCACTCTCTTTCTTCTTCCATAAATATTTAGCTCGTATTTTCCAGAAACTTTGATGTTTCCATATTCACGGATGATATCAGTTTCAAAATTAAAATCATCCCATAACCAATCTTCCAGAGACGAAGCAACTTCATACTTATATGGATCAACTTCTCCGGACATTACAAGCTTTCCATTTATACGATCTGTCTTTTCGACATCAATCGTAAGTCGGCCAATGTAATAAAAAGATGGATCAGTATCGAGTATGATCTTCATTTTCTTACCAACCAGGTAATTTGCAATGTCCGATACAATAGATCCCCATTCAAAAAAGTCTTCGTCCGGAGTTTCAAATTCTAAGGAAAGACTACGATTCTTATACTTAACATCTCCACCAGTAACTGCTTCCGTAATATCCAGTGTTCCGTCTGCTCCTGGCACATCCTGTTCATAAGTTTTTGGCTCTGGAAAACCAAGAGTGATCGCAGTCCATCCAAGATTCCAATCTTTTAATGTGTGTTTTTCTCCGATCGTGACTCCTAATGTTCCTGGCATACTATACACCTCCTCTTGATTTTCGTGTTGCTCTTGTACTTAGTTCTGTGTCCATGTAAGGGGCGATTACTCTTGTAACCTCTCGGCCATCTATAATCAGTGGCACTTCTATTCGCTCTGGACCGGTATAAACTATTGACTCTGATCCATTAGCTGAATCCGTTTGCACAACTGGCTGCATCCTTGTTGTGATCGTCTGCATCTGCAGGTTGATCGCATCCTGCATCCTTGACTGAATATCTTGAACGTTCAACTTCGCTTTTGCAAATTTCTGTGCCATGTTCTGAGAAATCGTTCCCATTTGTTTATACAAATTTGGCGCTTCTTTTTCATGTCCTTTGATTGCTCCCTGAATATCATAAGAACCAATCTTTACAAATTCTCGAGATGGGGAATGAATCTTAAGTGTCTTTTTGGCCGTCTTGATAATGTTCTGGCAGATCTTTTTCATGGATTTGCTGAGGTTTCTGGTTTCGCTTTCCATACCTGCAGTTAATCCCTTTGCAATATTAACTCCTGCCTGTTTCATCTCTTTCTGCAGATTATCCGTGGCTTTCTTAAGCTTCTCCCCATATTCTGCCTGAATCTTAGCAAAATCATCAGCAAAAAAGCTTTCTGAGAATGACTGTGACATGTCCTGCTGCTTGTTCCACTTTTCGATATAAGCTTTCTGCTCTGAATCAGTCATGTTCTTAAACCATGCCATGTATGCAGTTCCTGCATCAATGTCCATTCCCAGAATCTTATCCATCATGGATTCTGGAATCTTATTTTCTAACGATTTCAGATCCTTTTGATACTTTTCAAGATCCATGATGTTCTGATCAATATCATAGATATTTCCCCAAGATTGTTGCTTCTCAGTCAAGCTATCCTTTTTACTCTTAATGTTGTTGTAGACTGTCTGATATTCATCTGACAGATCATGTAACTTTTCCTGTGCAATCTTATTTAATCGATCAGCTTCTTTCTCAAATGCATCATTGTATGCTGCTGCCGTTTTTTCTCCCGCAATTTTTAATTGCTTTTCTTCTGCAGCATTCTGCTTCTTTAACTTTTTCAGCTGTTTTTTTAATTTTGCTTTTTTCTTTTTATTTTTTGTCTTACTGATCTTATCTTGAAGATTTTTCTCTGCTGTATCGTGCTTCGAAGAAACTTTACTTGTCTGCTGATCAATGATTTCTTGTACAGTTTCTGATGATCTTGACTTGGCCGTGTTGAGTGCTTCGGATATACCAGACACAAGGTTGTTTCCGATGTCGGAATAATTTCCTTTTTTTGATGCACTCTTAGCTGCAGATAACGCTTCATTCACAGAAAGCTTCATTTCTGCATTGAGTTCTGTCTGCCCTTCTCTGACACCTTTTGCTACACCTGCTGGAATATTCTTACCAATCGCATCTTTATATACACGAGATGGTGAATGGATTCCTAAGGCTGTGGCTGTGGCTTCTACGGATGCATTCGCCATCTCTCCGGAAGCATCTTCCACGTCCTTCGTATGCTTTCTGATACCTGCTGCCATTCCTAACGGCATCCATTTTCCTACGTCACTTTCCATGACACGGGATGGTGAATGAATCTTACCTTCTGCTTTTGCGGCTGCAACTGCTGCTCTTACTGCTTCTCTTGCGGCTGATGATACAGCACCAGAGTTTGATCTGATACCAGATGCTAATCCAAGAGATAAATTACCACCAACAGATACAAAAGAAGATTTCTGTGCACTTGCTCCGGAAGAACCTGCTTTTGCTACTTTTGAACCTGCAGATTTTGATGTTCCAGATTTTGATGTGATCCCTTTAGAAAATTCTGATGTCATCTTTCCGCCGGCTGTTTTTGCTTTGCCTGAACCAGAAGCAAGCCCTGCTGCGGTTGTTTTGCTGATTTTATCCGCAGCTGATTTTGCTTTGCCGGATCCTTTTGAAAAAGAGGATAAATAACTATTAAACGATTGAACTCCGGCACTTGAATTATTCGTAGCAGTAATCTTACTTGCCTTTTTAATCGCCGTACTATTTTTCTTAACTGTGGTAGCCGCTTTCCCTGTTTTGGTTGCAATAGCATCAAACGAGCTTGCTGCAGCTGAATTATCTACCTTGCCGATTTTTAAACTATTTTTTATCTTTGTTGCCTGGCTTTTTGTCTTTTGCGCTGTACTATCAATAGCTTTTGTAAGACCAAATGCATTCTGATCTCCGGATAAGTCTATCTTTGTTAGTTCTTTGATTGCATCTTGAACTGACGTCTTTCCTTGTGCAACTTTCGTTGCAAGTTCTGTTGGAATCTTAGACCCATCAATTCCTGCTTTTGTTATTGCTTCCTGGAAAGAAATCATACGACTCAATGCGGCTGCTGCTTCCCTTGGCTTTCCACTACCAGATGTGATTGCATTTGCTAAATAGTCCGGTACCTGTATACCACCTTGCCGTGCCTTAGCTTTCAGATCTTCGAACGTGACAAGGTTTTTTACTGCCTGCACAGACGTAGGAACCGCATATTGTCCAGAACTAATTCCCTGTGCTACACTATCAGGAACTTTAACACCTGCATCCTTTGCTTTTTGAATCAGATCAGTCCAATTGATCGCATTCTGCATCTGTTTTGCAGCACTCTTAAATGATATGGATCCATCAGAAATTCCTTTTGACAGATACTGTGGAATTTTCATTCCCTGTTCCTGCATCTTGGCCAACTGATCGGAATTAACAAGATCATCTAATTTGATTAAACTCTTTAATTCATTTCCGGAAGTTGGATTTGCATAAACACCCTGTTTGATTCCCTCTCCAACAGATTTTGGAATATCACTCGCTTTAATCTTTGCTTGTTTGGCCAGATCATCTAAGGATTTCAGATACTCTGTATAATTTGTCTGAGCTGTATATTTGTCTGTATATGTAGTCAATTCTTTTTGTGCTGCATTTAAATTTTTACCACTTTGCTCAACTGCCTTATTAGCTGTCATCATTGCATCATAGTATTTTGTCAGATCATTAGAAGCTTTCTTATATTCATCACTGCTTGTTGTTATCTTTCCCTGATTTACCTTTGCGGTAACCTGATTCATTTTTTCAACAGCGGCATTATATTTGTTTGTTGCTTCCGTCTTTTTTTTGATAGCTTTTTCATTCTCAATGTCAGCCTTGGCCACTTTGGATGCTGCGCTTTCCATCCCTTTCTGGTAAGCCTTGGCCATTGCTTGTTCTTTCAATGCTGCTATATTTTTCTTGATCGCAAAAGTAGACTTATTTAGCTTATCTGCTTCTTTGTCATACTCAAGATTCAGCCCTGGTAATAATTCATTTAATTGTTTAACTACACTTACAATCTGTGCTTTTGTCCCGGCGCTCTTATGCTCAACATTCATCAGTTTTGTCAATTTTTGATACAACTGATCTGCCTGAACACCATTTGCACGTGCAGAATCTACATTTTTCTGATTTTCTTTATGTAAGCTCTTGATCGATGTTGCCATCTCTTCTTGTTTCTTTTTGAGTTTTGTACAAGAAGAATAGTATCGATCTGCTTCTGTAACTGCTTTTTTCTGTGTCAGTGTGTATGCTGCGACTCCTGCTACTAAAGCACCTACTGCAACAACTCCTAAACCTACTGGACCGCCAAGTGCTGTACATGCTGCATTAAAAGCTCCTGTTGCTGCTGTCGCAAGAGAAATCTTACCTGTAAAGATTCCAACGACTGTCTGCAGTGCAGTCAAGCCACCTTGCTGTGCCACTAAAGTGATCGCATTTGCCTGCTCCATTGTTTTTAAGGCGCTAAAAGCTGTAGTTAATGCTGTAACTCCTTTAGATGCAGTGTTGAAAACTTTAACTCCTGCCCAAGCACCCATGAATGATGTCGCAAGTGGAATAACTACACCCATGTTATCTCCAAGCAGTTTTGTAGAAGTGGCCAATACTTTTACTCCACCTTTGCCGGCTACCATAGCCACTTTTCCAAGATTTTCAACAGTATTTATCGCTTCCTTCGGAACAATCTCTTTTATTCCACCTTTTTTCAATTTGTTAGATAAAACCCTTAACTGTGCTGTTCCAACACCGACAGCCTTTGTTAGCGGCGTTTTGATATCTTCATAAATGCCGATTCCAACAGACTCTGCTACTGATCCGAGGTCGTACAATGCTCCTTGCAGATTGTTGTTCATAACATCGGCCTGTTTCTTTGCTGCGCCAGAAGAATTATCAATCGCCTTTTGTAATTTGTTGAAATCAGAATCAGATGCATTAACGATTGCCAACAGACCTGACATCGCTTCCTGTCCTGCGATGCTTGAAGCATAAGAAGCTTTCTGACTTTCTGTTAATCCAGAAAATTTTTCTCTCAATTCTGCCATCGTTTCACGAAGTGGCTTCATGGATCCATCAGCTTTTGTTGTACTGATTCCAAGCGCATTTAATGCTGTAGCTGCATCTTTCGGAGGTTTGACAAGTCGTGTAATGATAGATCTCAAAGATGTACCTGCTTGGCTTCCTTTGATTCCGGCATTCGCCATCAGTCCAATTGCTGTAGCTGTATCTTCGATACTATATTTCATGGATCCGGCCAATGGTGCAACATACTTAAAGGTTTCTCCCATCATTGCAACATTGGTGTTAGAACTACTCGATGCTTTCGCTAGTACGTCTGCAAAATGTCCAGAATCCTTTGCTTTCAATTCAAAAGCGGTCATTGAATCTGTTACAATGTCGGATACTGTTCCAAGGTCTTCTCCGGAAGCTGCAGCTAAATTCATAACACCAGACAATCCAGAAACCATCTGGTTTGTTTTCCATCCGGCCATAGCCATGTATTTAAGTGCTGTGGCAGATTCTGTAGCAGAAAACTTTGTTGTAGCTCCCATCTGCTTTGCTTTTGCAGATAGCTTTTCCAGGTCTTTTCCAGATGCTCCGGAGATTGCCTGGACCTCACTCATTCCTGCTTCAAAGGACTTACCTACATCGATCGTCTTTTTTGCGGCCGCCACAGATGCAACTCCAATTACTGCTGCAGATTTTTTCATCAGCCCGGCCATCTTTGATGTTGCGCTCTCTGTACTTGCTACTGTACTTTGATTAGATTCTTCCCAAGACTTTTTTGCGCCATCTGCACTTTCTTTTGCAGTATCCTTTACCTTTTTATGAGACTGCTGCATCTTCGTAGATGCGGATTCTGTTCCTTTTGCTGCTGAATCAGCTCCTTGTTTGGCTGCCTGTCCTGCTTTCGATGCTGAATCTTTTGCACTTTTTTCTACCTGCTTTCCAGTTTTCTCTGCTGACTTAGCAACTTCTTCTACACTCTTTTGCGCCTGATCAGAAGCTTTATCTATCTCCTGTGCTGTACTCTTAGAAGAAGACTCAACTTCTTTCTTAAGATCGTTTAATCCTTTTTCTGCACCAGAATTATCCAGTTTGGTTTCTATTGTAACTGTACCATCTGCCATGTCTTCACCTCGTCAAATACCTATATACCTAAAAATCTAAAGTTTCTAAGCTATTTGACGTCCTGGGTGCTCAACCTGCAGATCCAAGCTCTCGCCTGTTCGCTTCTCTTATCACAATATTCCTGACAGATCACCGCCATTTAGCAGTATCTGTGTTATCTCATCCTGTCTCTTCTTCTCTTCTTTACTTATATCATCCGGAAGTGCATAGATTTTTTGCATCTCCCTTATCCTTTTTCTCTGTTCTTTGTCAAAATTCTTTAACTCTGCCCCGCGATATCCAATGATCTCACAGATCTTGCAATCATCATGAAGGGCACTAAACAATGACATGAACTTCCACCAATGTAAAAAATCAACCTCAAACAGATCAATCTTATAATCCTGCATAAACCCTGCATTGATATAATCAAAATCATAATCAAAGCTGATCACTCTCTTCTTCGTTTTTACTTTTGTCTTTTCATCCTCTTTACCACAGGAATAAAACCACAGCATTTTTTCCATTGCTTCTTCCAGATCATCCGGAACATTATCTTTGTAAAAGAGTTTTAGTGCATCATAATATTTTGCATTTGCGATCGCATCTTTTTCTTCAATATCGATTTCTTTCATCATTTCTTCTGCAAACTTCTTTTGATCATCTGTAACTTCTTTTCCAAAGATAATCTCTTCCACATTCATAATTGTTCTGAAATCAGCAGCAATCTTATATGTTTCACTCCCGATATCTACTGACACCGGGAGTTCTCTTCTGATCATTCAGCTCCAATCATCTTGTGCAGATCGTTGACTCTCTTTGTATGACCAGCTAACTGTGAATCTCTGATAGAATAAAGCTTCTTAATTGCTTTCGTTCTTTCTGTCAGATCATGTTTTGATGTAAAGATTTCATCAGCGGTGCCATTTCCAAATACCTCGTCAAAAAACTCACTAATAATTTCTGACTCATACGCCACGCCTTCTGCCTTGATTTTTCCATCTTCTGCATTCTTCTCTTCGTACTCACCAAGTTTCTTCCACATTTCCTTTCCTGCATCACTAAATTTTTTCATCATGTCCGCATCCAGGAAATTAAATGCGAGCTTCTTTCCATTCCAAATAAACATATATCTTACTCCTTAATTCCAATTTCAAGCTTCGCTTTCGTTTACTCCGTTGCTGAATCCGGTGTAAATGTCTTTGTCTTTGTATCAAATTTACCCATAACAGGATCTCCTTTGTCGTGAAGTGTTCCCTCAACCTGTAATTCTCCGTCATTATCAGAGAAACTTGAAATTTCAGCAGCTACGGTAAACATACGTGCTTTGAATACTGTCCCAGTGGTATCTCCCTCTACTTTTTCATCCAGATCAACGCGAACAAATTCACGTTCTGCATCCGCTCCTGTTTTTCTCTCTTTACCAATGCTGACCAGATCTTTAATGACCTTTTCGCTTGGAATCTGATCGGCTGTAAATCCGTGCTCACCTTCATAACTTGTAATGCTTGATGTGGATGATTTATCATTGATATATTTTTTACTTGTTGTCTGTGCTCCTGGATCTTCATTTAACTCTGTAAAACCAGTTCCCATAAGTTCGAAGTTTTCTCCTACTTTTAAGTAAGAAGCTTCCTGATAACGCTGTTTTACTGTTTTACTTGCTGTTTCTGCCATTTTATATTCCTCCTAATTTTTGATAATAAATTAACTGACACTGAATCTGGTATTGTGCTTTTGTTGCATCTGCATTAAACACATATCCATTTGTCAGTGCCTGTATTTTAATTGCTCTTTTTCCTTTATCCATTTCCGGAAGTTTGTTGTTAATCGTACATCGTTCCAACCAGTCTGAGAAATCTTCGTAAAACTCCGCTACGTCAATATTCTCTGCAACGTCTGCCCCGAAGTACTCTCTACTTGCCAGGACAAAATTAAAACGGCATTCTGTGTCACCGTTAATATACCGCTTTTTGATTGGCTGAGACGTTACCGACGCTTCGATTGCATAACTTTTTGTATCTTCCGGAAGATGTTCCACACCCACCAGATCATCAAATGTGGACAGTCCTGGATAATCCTGGATAAATGCTCTCACACTTGCAATCACACTCATTCTGCTTTACCTCCTACAAAATCTGCAACAGACTGGACGATCTGATCTCCATTGTCTGCCCAACATCTTTGATCCCATTCTTTTCCACGGAGTCCTTTTCCGCCATTTTCATGGTACTGTTTCTGTGCATATGGAGTTATAAACTGGATTGAGTCCACATTCTCTATTGCAGTATCTTTTAATACTCCGGTTAAAAATGGAACATATGGATCCATCTTTCTTCTGAACTCTCCGGTAAAAAATCTTTGTGCAGGTCCACCAACTTGAAGACCCCTTGTCTTTAAAATCTGATTGGGTGAAAGTTCGACTTTAACCTGTGTTCCCATTTAAGCACCTCCGATTCTCCAATGCGGTAAACTTCCTCTCCGATTATCCGAAAACGATAATACTTTTCCTGTATACTGCTGCTTTAAAAACTCTGATTCTTTTTCAAAATCTTCTAACAACCCTTTTCCAAACAGATCCCCGTTGTTGATCGTCCAATACTTTTCTGCTTCTTCTGCAGATAATTCCCGATACTTGTCTGCATCGATATATTCTCTCCCTTCTGTATCTGCAGATAACGGGATGCGGATCTGATACAAATCGGCAGAACTGAGTCCCTGATCGGTAACGGTTGTCTGCTGCTTTGTGTAAAAATTAACACCTTTGATCTGAGTCTTTAAATAGATCTTTCGTGCTGTCTTTTTATCAACTCCGTGACTGTTATAGATCGTGAGGTCTGCATTTGTCATCATATGGCCCACACCCCCTGTACAAGAGTCCTGTATGTGCAAGATAAGGATATGCTGCTTTTTGACAACGATGCTCCACAGTGCCTATTGTTTTGCTTTGACTCGTCACAAAACTTACACTGTATCCATCGTTGTTCTCACTTGCGATCTCCCTTCCTGCATCATCTTTTCTCATTCTATCCTGATACATTACATCTGCCACTGCACATGTGGCCAAGCTTACTTCTTCTGGAATTTCTGTCATATCATCGACTCTGGAAAATGTAAGAAACTTCACAAAGATACTCGCCTTTAAGATCATTCCATGGAAAGCTTTCTCCGGTATGATCTCGCCATAAAATTTATTTTCGTAGAAATCCCTGTTTGCATATTCCACCATACCGGATCACCGCCTATCCTCTGGAAATGATTCTTGCAATTGGAATTGCTTTATGATCGATTACTTTCTTATCTTGACCAGTTTTTCCGTTGTTGACAAGTTCCCAGTTAGATCCATCTGCAAGTTCTGCGTCTGTTGGCGAATTTGTAGCCTGTTTTTTCTTTGTATAAGAAATTCCATATGGGGCAAATACTTTTCTCTGTCTCATAAACAATGTATCCTCCCCACCATTTTTCATTGGATTACGATACATTTCATATGGGACTTTTGCACCAATGTCTTCGTAATCAAATGCTCCATCTCCTAATGCGAAGGTTGTATATTTCGTATAAGCTTCCTGTGCCGCAACATAACCAGGCTCTCCTTTTGTTCCGCTTTCTTCTACTGCAGCAACTTCTTCCGTTGGCATAGAGTCATCGATCAGAACTAAACGGCCATTCCATGTTGCAAGTGTTAACTGTCGTTCAATACCATTTGAATCAGTCTGAGTCATATATTTTAACAGCTTCAAATTTTCAAGATTTGTTGCAACTGCACTGTGCATGATCGCAATTGTGAATTTGGATTTATTATCCCCTGATGCTCTCTGTAAAGCTGTATTTAAAGTATCTGCCTGTACAACATTTTTAACATTCCCATCCTTATCTGTTGCAGTAACTTCTGTAATATCAGAAGTATGATTATCCACGAAAGTCTTGTTTTCTTTTCCTGTCATTGCAAAGATACCTTCCAGTTCTTTTACAATGGTCAACTGGTCAAGATCGGATTTATAGTCATTCACCTGTGCTGCAACATTATCCATAAAGCTTACACCGCCTGTAATGTCTTCGGAAAAGTCTCGTTCTGTCCATCCTTTCATACGTCCAACTACAACAACACCTCTTTCGAATGTATCTGTGCTGTCCGATGTAAGATCGGTCTCGCCATCATAATTCTGTGCAGTTCCACCAATTAAACCATGCATTGGTAAAGTTGCATATGATGTTCCTGTCTGAGAACTGAACGTATTTTTAATATCCTGATTACCTTTTAAGGCTCTTGATTTGATCAGTTCGTTTCTTTTTAAATTTGGAATCCTCTCTGTATAAGCACCAAATGCCTGAGGATTAAATGATTTAGAATCAAATTTTGCTCCTGCCATTTTTTACTCCTTTATTTAAATCTCTGCTCCGGGATTCTGTTCCATATAGTCACAGAGTTCCGAATATGTCATTTCACTTGGTTTCTTTCCACCAATACCGCCGGAACCACCATTTGTTCCTTTAACGATCGTTGGTGCAGGTTCATCGCTTTCAAACAAAAAGCCGTTTTCTTCCTTGATCTGTGACAGCTGTTCGTCTAAACCAATGATCTTTCCATCATTTAGTTTCAGTCCGTCCATATCAAGTAACGCTTTGACCGCTTTGCTGTTTCTAGCTTTCGCTCCTGTCAATGCTGCAGATAACGCATAATCAAATTTCATTTCTGAGATCTGTGCATCTGCATCACTCTTTGCTTTCTCAGCTTTCTCTTTCCAGTCATCTGCTGCCTGCTTGATTCCGTCAATATCCATGTCTTTAAACTTCTGAATCTCTGCATTTGCATCGTTTACCTGAGTTTCAAGATTCTCCGCTTTAAGCTTATAGCTGTCTCGCTCCTGAATGATCTTCTCTGCTTTTTTCTGTTCTGCTGCGATATCCTTTCCGTTTTCAGCCATGATCTTGTCAATCACTTCCTGAGAAAGATTTAAACCTTTTAAAAAATCTGTTTTCATGTTGCTTATTCTCCTTTCGTATTAGGTTGTTTTAGGCGTGTAACCGACCGCCACGAACCGACTGTTTAAGGTCTGATCAGCTGACCAATCTTATTTCTTTGCATAAAAATAACACCCAGATCTCTCTGCGTGTCCTCTGCAGCTTAACCCTGCTGCGGGGAGATATTTGGATCACCGTCCTTTCTATTCTGTTGACTTCATGTTTCTTTGCTCCTTTCTTAAAAATTCGTATAAAAATACCACCTGACATTGATCAGATGGCGTTTAATCTAAATTAAGTTTTTCTTTACATGCATCACAATAAAATGATTTTGTTGTTTTTGGATTTCCAACTGGTACTAACTTTCCTTTTTTGCATAATGGACAAGTTGCTTCTTGCCCTTGTCTTACTTTTTTAATTGCTTCATCAACTTCATCCCAAAATCTCATATATAATCACCTCCACGGTAATTCTGGATACAATTCTTTTATTTCTTTAATTATACTTCTTAATTCATTTGCAGTCAATGTATTACGGCGATACTTATGTTTTAACTCCTGAGCTCTGCAAACGCATTCTGACCACTGTGATCCACCAATATCATATCGATGATGTGTTATTTCATGAATCAATGTTTCAGCGGTTTTTTCAATTGTTTTTGTGTCTGATGCATAAATACGAATATTATCTTTCCATTGCTTTCCGTATAACTTATCTGGATTATCAACATGATATGCTAATTCTATATTAATTTCTGGATGATCAACAATATATTTCATTGTCTCTTTTCCAATGTCGGACTTATTCAAATTTCTCTGAACGCTCCAATGATTGATCAGATCCTTTTGTCCTAAATTAAAATCAGTTAATCGTTCTGTAAATTTAGATTCATTGACTTTTGCTTTTCTATTACTCCATACAGCTTTCTGTGCAATACTACGACCAAATCCAACGATATCTCCTGCTTTGTTCTTCACTGCATGGATCTGAACTCTGGCAGATTCATATCTTCTTCCTGTTTCTTTACAGAAAGCTTTCAATGCCGCTTCCTGTTTCTTTAATCTTACAGATTCTTCATTAAAGCGATTCTGTAAAGTATTTTTCAAAGTATCATCTTTCGCTTCACTGATCGCTGAATTATATCCAGCAAGTTTCCTCTTTGTTTCTCTGATCTGTCGTTCATGACTTCTCTGCATCTGACTTGCTTCATATTCTGTAAATTGCTTTCCATTGTATTCCACATTCTTTGCAGAATAATCATCTAACATCTCTTGCGTATATGCTGGTGTCGATATTCCTGGGAAGAATGCATGGAAGTTATGGCGGCAATTCCAACCGCATAAACCCAGCCCTGTTCCATATCCTGTCGCTTCATAGAAGTTTTCATACTTCGGATCAGTCCCAGATAAACAAAAGGCCTTCCCTTGCCATACGGCATGTTCTGGTCTTGCTCCTTCATGTGCAGTTGTTTCAACATAATCACAATTCTGATCTTTTGCATACTGCAGATTCATTTCTGCTGCAGTCTGGTTTACTCCGGTAAGTACAGCTCTTCTTACCGCGACATCTAATTTATCGACATGCTGTGACGGATATAAGACTTCTGTTCCCTGCACTGCTGCCTCTTTGATCGCATCTGCAATTGCTTTGTCATAACTGAATGCTCCAGAACTAACTTTCATCTGCGCTCTATTACAAGCTTGTATGTAAGCTGACTGTGATCTTACTGCGGTTGTCATCGTGAGATTATCAAGTTCCTGGCATGTTTTTCTGATATTTGCTTGCAAGATTCTCTGCATTCCATTGGACTGATTTAACTTAATATCTTCTTTGCCTGCCTGTTTGTAATATACAGCCTCGTTCTTTAAATTCCTAACACCTGCTTCTTCATACATTCTCTGAACTTCATGCTTTTGATATCCAGATACCTGACTTACTCGCTTGATCGTATCTTTATAAACAAGACCTGCATTCTGTAAAACTTCAGCCTGATGTTTTGTTGACTCTGATACATTTCCCATTTTTACGATTCTTTTTGCCATATCAGATATGATCGCTATTGTCAGAGTGTCAATGATGCCAAGTAACTGATCGGAGAACTTTTCCAAATACTTCGGATCAAGCATCTGTGATCACCTACTCTTCCTGGATGGTAAAACGATCATCCTGTGCCGGCATCATTTTCAATGCTTCTTCCTCAGATACGCCATACTTGGCCGCAATGTATATTTCTTTTCGGATCAGTCCTGCAGTTGCATCCTGCTGCATACTCTGCAGTTCCTGTTCTTTGTCGATCACAATCGAATCATCCCAGTCAAAACTGACCTCATACTTCTTACCGCCATTTAGATTTGAAAGTTGTGCGATCACATCCATTGCATAGATCAATTGTTCTAATGCTTTCTGCAAAGCTTTTTGAATATCAGATACTGTGCTGTATGATCGTTGTTTACTTGTCTTAATCTCTTCTGCAGTCTTATCAACTGTGTTCAGATCGCTCAGAGTTCCATATGCCAATCCAGAATTAAACTCTACTCTACGAAGAATCGCATTAAATCCATTGATAAGGCTCTCATCACGGATCGGCGGTGCAAATACCTTGTACTGCTCCTTATCATCGTCAAAATCCATCATTCGGAAAAGTCTTTCTTTTCCTTTTGGAAGGTCAAATTCTCCGTTTTCTTTTCGCTTAAATAAGCTAACGTCTCCATCAATTGCTAATTCAGATCCCTCAAATTCCCATAATATCCTCGTCCATTGATAATCCGCTTCTTTGATGTCATCTACCGCTCTGGAATATACAGATACTCCCAACGGAGATGAATCATCAACGTTATTTGCGTTCGGAATCTTGAAATATGCAAATAACGGCCTCTTCACATTTATGATTGTGACAGTTTCTTCAAGATCGGCCCACTCCGGTACAGCACTAAGCGGTACTTCTTTTCCTAACACCTCAACGTTATCAAGGTCCTGCCTTACAAAAGCTTTGTTGATAATGTAGTATGTAGCCGTCTTTTCATCGTGTCGATGATATTCCAGTCTTGTATATACCTGTTTTCCTATCGTGACAGTTTCCATAAATACTGCTGCAATAACTTCTCCTCTGGAATTAAATTTTACAGGAAAGAACCGATCGGCCTGAACCATGTCCACTTCTATATGCCCATCCGACACGTAAGGCTTCATTGCAAGTCCACCCTTTGCACAGGCATATTCCGTATAGGTTCGTATATTATCAATCACAGTTTGATATTCATCATTGAGAAACTTATTCCCTGTAATCTCTGTTTTTAATTCCAGTGTGACAAGCCTTGCAAATTCTCCAGCAATAGCTGCAGGTAATCCGCAAAGTTTTAGTTCTTTTCTTTTCCAAGGCGGTTGATTTTTATACATCTTCGACCAGAGATCAATTTCTCTTGCCATCTTGTCCGATACGGCAACATCAACTCCGATCGCATCCCTGATATTTTCTTTTCCAAGCATTTTTCTTATCACCTGCCTTATTCGCTCAATAATTTCTTTTATCATTTAATCAACTCCATTTTCGTTCACGTCTTACGATCGTGTAAGCAAAATATCTCACTGCATCCATGCAATGATCATGCTGCTTAATCGGTTTATCTTCTCCACGTTCCAATGCCTTGTCATCCCAGATATAAGAACCGAACTCTTTGATTGTTTCTTTACAATTCTCTGAGAATAGCAACAGTCCAAGATTTAATAGATTTCCAACAAAACGAATCCCATCAAGAACATCATTCTTTGCCTTCTTAACCTTGAATCCTCGTTTCTTAAGCTCTGCGATAAAGGATGCTGCTGCCGGATCGACAATGATCGATTCAACATTGATTCCTTCCAGGAACTCTTCCATGTCATCTGCATACTCTCCGTCTGTCTTCTGCGTAGTCTCATCTCGGCCAGAATAGTAATATTCCTTTGTAGCAACCCACTGTCCCTTGTGATTCTTTTCCCACAGAAGATATACTGTCGCATTCTGTGTACCATAATCGACACTGACATATTTACTGCCGATTGCTGAATAATGTTCTGACGTGACATGCTTTTCTTTATCAAACATGTCATAGATAATTCCCTCAGCTACAGCCCACAGACCCTCAATATATCGATTATAAAACACCCCGGTATACATTGCCCGGTATCGTGCTTTAATTCGCTCAGATAGACTCAGATTGTCGTCCATTGTGAAATGTAGATAGACAAGCTTCTTTTCATCTGCACGATCAATCCAATTGGTTTTAAACCAATGATAAGGTCCATCGGGATTGCAGTTGAACCAGTATTTAGATCCATCAACGGAACATCGTCCTGTTGCCTGGTTGACAAAAGATTCAGGCATCAATGCAACTTCATCAAAAAAGACTCCCGCAAGTGTGATACCCTGTATCAAATCCTGTGATCGCTCGTCTTTTCCACCGAAGATATAGAAATAGTTCTCTTTTCCACCTCTTCGGATAACAACTAAGTTATCAGCTCTGTGATCTTCAACGTGGTATCCTCGACTCTTAAGCATAAGCTTTAACCAAAAGAGTACGTTTCTCCGGAAAGAACCGATCGTTTTCCCACACATACCGAAGTTTTGGCCGTTGAATGTTTCCATTGCCCACATTGCAAAAGATAAGCACATAGAAACTGTCTTTCCTGATCGGATTGCTCCATCCGCTATGATTCCATCCTGATCATGCACTGGAGAATTTGGCAGCCACCAGGTAAGTATCTTTTTCTGCTTCTTAGAGAACGGCCGAAACTTAAAGACAGCTTTCTTTATTCTTCTTCCCATACATCTGCCACCTCACCTTTTAAGGCTTCGATGAATCCATCATCTTCTGTCTCTTCTTCGGATGTTCCGGACATGATCGCTGTCTTAGCTCTGATTTGTTCAATCTTAGCTTTCTGTTCAGCTGTAGCAATATCCATATGATCTGCAAGCCATTGCAAAGCTTTCATCTTATCAACCAGCTTAATGCTCGCTCCGTCTTTTCCTTGCTTCACTTCCGTGATCAGCGTTCCATCAACATCTTCAGATTGTTTGAATTTCACAGTATTGACTTCTTTTTCGAGAACTTCTTTTTCTCCAGTTTCTTTGTTTTCTACCATTACTGGACCAAAAGCACCCATAACTTGAATATTTTCTCGCCCAAACGATACATAATCTGTTACATCCGCAAATGCAATATCCATAAACTTTTGAAAGATATCTTCCTGCTTTAGCAATTCTCTGTTCATATGATTCTGCTTTAGCTGTTCAATCTCTTTTCTGATCACTGGATTCTTCATAAGCCTGCTTCCTAATACGGCAGCAGATGCATAAGTACAACCAGGATATGCTTTCATGTAAGCTTTCGTATAATTAAACATCCTAGACTGATACAAACAAAAAAGCTGTTGCTGATCAGTAAGTTCATCGTTAATCACAACCTGACTTACATCCTCCGCAACGGCTTCTTTTTTGTGTGCACCCTTTTTATTTTGTGTGCACCCTTTTTTGATGCATTTTGTCTTTTTGTTCCTCGACCATGCGTATCGTTTCTTCCACGATTTCACAGTATTTATCGAGACTCCATACTTGGCAGCAATGTCTTTATACTTCATTCCGGCTACATAATCGGATTCTGCCAATATGTAGTTTTTTTCTTCATTCAAACATTACCACCTTCTTTCTTATTTCTTAAATGGACCTCCAGGGACTCGAACCCCGGACCGATCGGTTATGAGCCGACTGCTCTGACCTGCTGAGCTAGAGGTCCTTATGCCGGATTGCTCCGGCTTTTATTCTTCTGTGTGACATGTATTTGTCAGCTTCTTATACACGTCCTCATATAGTTCCTGTTTGTCTCCGTTGTACGTGTATTCTGCATAGATACCGTCCCCACTTACTGTAGTAGATACCAGGCATTTGTAATTCTGCAAGGTCTTGCAGCTCCATACAACAAATACATTACTCGGATCAATCGGTTGAACGTCGTTAGGTCCTTTGTGTGGGTTATCGCTCTTGTTATACCAATCAACCATTTTTCTTTTGCAAACACTCTGAAAGTGATCCATTCCTGTAATAATCATTTTGCTTCTCCTTTTACTCAGACATCAAATCTACATTTTCAATCGCTGCCCTTGCTTCAAGCACTGCAATATACTCAGACATTGCTTTGATCTGCATGTTGTAAATGCTACGTGGGCAAGTCGGTTCAAACTCAAGTGTTCCATCATCCCACTTTTTAAGCATTCCCTTTAATCCTTCATAACGAATTACTAACTGAGCATATTCTGCCTTGAAACGTTCTTTATAATCTGTACTTATCATGCCAACAGCTGTTGCCGGTAATTTGTTTTTGTCATATTCAATATAATCAGTTTCGAACATTTCTTTTAGTAACCACTGCACATATCCGTTCTCATATTCCATCAAGTAACCCTCGTCCGTTGGATCTTCATCTGCAGGAACTTTCCATCCTCTATAATCGTTATAATCACCTCTTGTCATCGGTTCTGCTTTAATAATTTTAGTTCCAATATACTGTTTCATTCATTACCATCCTTTCTAAATTTAGGTACGAAAAAAGCACCCCTGAAAAGAGGTGCTACCTTCAAATGTTTTTTTATACACATTCACATTCTTTTTCCTTTAAAGATTAGTTACAAAATCATATGGAATCATTACATATTTATTTTCATTTTGAGCTTTCATAACACCAATAAAATTTAATTTCGTCTTCGAAGTGACTTTAATTCTCACTGGAAACTCTGGTGTAGTTGCACGATTCACGGTAATTGCCAATGCATTAAAGTTTAAAGGTCCTACATGCACGGCATTTTTATTAAAACCTGTCATCGTCATATTATCAGTTTCACAATTCCATGTAATATCATTTTCTTCATTCGAAATTACAATTGCATATCTTGATATGGGTTCCATATAAGTTTGTGCATAAATTAATATTTCTGCTTCTGTATCACTGCGTTTTACGTGTGCTTTGATATTTTCATATGTTGTGGCTGTTCCTTGATAAGTATTCACACCTTTAATTACATCTATCATTTGCCTTAATACTACATCGAAGCCATTCTGATATACATCTAAATAAAGCGTTTGCGTTAATAACATTGGCATTTCGCTCTTATCCAGTCTTACTGGAATAAATTTTACATCTTCATTGCTAGCTTTCATAATTGCATTTTGCCATTCTAATCTCACCATATTACTCTGCAAACTATTTTCTGATACAAAGAAAAAGAAATACTTTGTATTTTTTAACCCCATTTCCATCTTGTCAATAATTCCGTCTCCGGGTTGAATTGACCAGCTATCATAAAAAACGTTGTCTCTTCCAAATACCTCTGCAAGTTTATTGGCAAATGGTTCTACTATTCCTTTATCTTTCGAATTATGACTTAAAAATATCATTAATTATCTTCTCCTTTCAACAAATTACCTAAACTTATTCTCATAATATCTCATTTTTTGATATTACGCAACGAAAAAGACACCAAGCATCACCAGGTGTCTTTTTCTAGGTTTTTGTTAGATTGGAGAGGAACAATTATATATTTGTTCATCAATTCCAGCTTACATGCTATCACTTTTTATCCGGACATTGTTGGACATTTTCAAAATATCTTTGAATTTTTTTACGGATGTTTTCATCAGTGTACTTGATTCGACGTTTTGGGAATATTTGATTCATCCGATCAGCAACTTTCAGATATGATAAGCCATCCAGAAAATATAATCGAAAAATAATCCGTAGTTCACTTTTTTCTATCGTCTCTATGTATTCGTCTGCTTGCATCGTCAGATTCAGAAGCTTATTTTCCTTTTTAATTAGCATAGCCTTTCGCTTATTAAGCAACAGCTTCTTTTGTCTTAACTCTGGTATTGGCATACCTTCCACCACAAAATGCTGTATTCCGCCCATGCCACCGCTTACTGTGTCTTTTACAGTTCCTTCTTCTGCAATCTTCCAGATCTGCTTTTCAGTCTCTGTGATTCTTCTCCTTAAATCTTTAATTTCTTCTTTCATGTCACAATATTGGATCAGTACGTTCTTGTCCACGTTCTCCCCTCCTGTTACGATTTATTATCTGCTGCCTTATCCGATCTGTCATCTCCTGGTGCTCCTGTTTGTAATGCGCCCGATCGGCACA
>JABLTK010022510.1_pt1 | contig 41483 bp, 28 predicted proteins | sample 7160131 | NCBI WGS metagenome assembly JABLTK01 (sample SAMN14651221, study PRJNA627086) | human gut metagenome | isolation source: feces | host: Homo sapiens
AAATTAAACTTACATATCTTTTGTCAATTATAATTCTGAACGATGCAATTGTTTGGTCAACAAGTTTTTTGTTGAATGGGATTGTTCCATAAATATTTTTATAGCACTCGTCAAGAAGTTCAAAGAACTTATAGCCATATTTGTCCAAAATTTCTTTTGAAGATTTGAATTGTTTTTCATGAAAACCATAGCGTTTTTGAACTTCGGCACAAACTCTTTCAACTCTTTCGTTCATTTTTTCTGGAACAGGAATGCGCCATTCAACCCATTTTGCGTCTGGGGTATAGCCATTGTCTTCAATGAACTTTTGATAATATGGCATGTTATAGTTTGTGAGATAGCAACCAACTTTGTCAAAGCCTGAAATCAAAAGACCTTCGCGCTCCAAATCGTTGAAACCAAGGGGACCATGAATGCTGTCCATTCCTTTTTCTCTTGCCCAATCTTCGGCTGCTTTCAAAAGTTTGTCGGCAACTTCTTTATTGTCGATGCATTCAAAACGTGAAAATCTTGCGCGCTTTGCGTTGTTTTTTTGATTGTATGCATGCGAAATGATGCCCGAGATTCTTCCAACGACTTTTCCGTCTTCCTCTGCCAAGAAATATGATGCCTCAGACTCGTCGAAGCATGCGTTTTTCTTTGGGTTTGTAAGGTTAAGTTCGTCTTGCTCGAAAGGTGGAACCCAACACTTATTGTCTTTATAAAGTTTGTCTGGAAACTTTACGAATTTTTTAAAATCTTTTCTTTTTGAAATTTGCCTTACTGTTATCATATTATTATCCTATTTATTTATTACAATATATATGATAAATGTTTTTGAAAACTTTTGCAAGCACATGGCAAAATTCTTGTGTAAAAATGTAAAAAAATATATCTTTTTGCAAAATAAAACACTTGATATCATAGAAAAAAGCTTTTATTCGTATGTTAAACCATAAGGAAACAAAAAATGAAGGGTCTTTTTAAAGCAACTTTAATTGTTACAATTTTCAGTGTTCTAACGCGTGCACTTGGCTTTGTTTTGCGCATTATTTTGTCACGCGCGCTTGGTGCAGAAATTCTTGGATATTATCAAGTTGCAATGAGCATTTTTGGTGTTCTTCTCACGCTTGTTGCAAGTGGGCTTCCGCTTTGTGTTTCACGAAGTGTTGCCTATAAAAAGCAAGTGGGAGACAACAAGGGGGCGCATGCTTCTGTAACTGCGGGGCTCATTATAACGCTCGCAATCAGCGTTATTGTTTCGGCTGTTTTGTTCGCTTTTCCAAGCATTTTAACTTCATTTTTCAAAAATGACATAACAACCGGGATTGTTCTTTATTCGCTTCCTGCAATTGTTGCATCATCAATCTATTGCGTGCTTCGCAGTGCTTTGTGGGGTGAAAAACGCTTTTTTGCAATGAGTTTCACCGAGTTTTTTGAACAAGCAGTTCGAATTGTTTTGTGCTTTGTTTTGTTTATCCCTGGCATTCTTCCTGCACTTTCTTTGGGGGAGAAAGCGTCACTTTCTCTTTCAATTTCGTGTGTGTTCTCGTGTTTGCTTGTAATTATCATCTATTTTTCGCTCAAAGATGGACTTGCAAACCCAAAAGGAGCCTTTAAACCACTTATAAAAACCTCGGCACCAATCACTTTTGTGCGAAGTGCATCATCAATTGTAACAAGCCTGATTGCTCTTATAATCCCTGCAAGACTTATGCTTTATGGATTTTCTGAAAGCCAAGCAATGTCAGAGTTTGGAATGGTTATGGGAATGGCGTTTCCGCTTATAATGATTCCGGGAACACTTATAAGTTCGCTTGCTGTTGCACTTGTTCCAGAAATTTCAAGCAAAACAAGCAATATAGACGATAAATCCAGCACCAGAGACTTTGAAGGGTTGGTTTCACACGTAAACCTTGCGTTGAATGTAAGCCTTGCAATCACAATGATTTTTGTTCCAGCATTCATTGTTCTTGGAACGCCAATTTGTGAGATTTTGTTTGGCTCGACGGGGGCTGGAATATATGTGAGCCGTGCCGCGATTATAATGATTCCAATGGGGATTTCGCAAATCACAAGTTCGCTTTTGAACTCTATGGGGCTAGAAATCAAAAGCCTTATAAACTATGTCATAAGTGCAATTGCTTTGTTTCTTTGCATATTCTTCTTGCCGAAATATTTGGGAACAAACGCACTTATTGTTGGAATGGGTTCGCTTTCAACAATCTCTTCACTTTTAAACCTTCGAATGCTCAAAAAACGTGGACTTTTTGAAAATGTTTTCATCAAAAACTTTGCAAAAATCATGGGATATGGCATTGTTGCAACCGTTTGTGGAAAATTGCTTTTGCGCCTTTTCAAGTTGTTTTTGCCAAAATTTGTTTATACATGCCTTGTTGGAATTGTTTGTGTTGGCATCATGGTTCTGTTCTATTTCATGTTTGATATTTCGCATATTCGTGGTTTTGTGCTTCGAAGAAAAAAGAAGAAGGCTGTTACAAAAACATCGCTTGTTTCAGAAAGAAAATGTGCAAAATAAATTAAAAAATGTGCAGAAAAATGATTTCATGTCAAATATAATCGCATAAGAATATGTTTAATCAGTAAAGAAAAGGATAGGGAAACAAGTCTAAATTGCCGTGAATTGTAAATAAAAAAACATACAAAAATACAAGACCTCAGTATAAGACTGTATGGATAAAAGAGATAAATGAAAAATAAAGCGTGTTTAAATAAAATTTGCAATAAAAAAACCACCGAAATGGTGGTTTTTTGTTTTTCTATTATACAAATCCGTCTTTTGAAGTTGTGTCGGTTGTTTTGTCTTTTGAAACGTTTGCATTGTTTGTTCCAACAACTGTTTTTGATTTTGGAAGTTTCTTGATTGAAATTGCAACAAGAGCAATTACAATTGCAACAACCAAAAGGATAGAAGAGAATACAAGGAAGAATGTTGCAAGAGTAAGGCTGTCAGCAGATTTGTCTGCATCATCGTCTTTGTCGTTTGATGATGAGAAGTCTTTAACAATTGTGTTAGGGTCGTTCTTGTTAACAGTTTCAAGAACTTTGTTATATTCGTCTTCGTTTGCAAATTTTGTAATGTCGATGTCTGAAACAAGTGCAACACCTGAAACTTCGTTTCCTTTTGTTCCAAGGCTGAACACAATTTCAAAGTTAGAAATGCTTGAAGAACCGGTTTTAACAAGAACAGTGAATTTTGTATATTTGTTGTTTTCGTTGTCAAGTGAACCAGTGTTGATGTTTGTGAACTCAACAGAGATTGCATTCATTTTCGCTGTCAAACCTTTTGCTTCTTCAATGTTTGCAGTTTTAACATAGAAAGTGATTTGATAATATGATGATGAAGAAAGTGAAGAACTTGAAACAGGAGAAATCTTTGTTTCGCCTGCTTCTTTGTTGTAAAGAAGAAGTGCAAAGTCTGTTACAGAGCCTTCTCTTTTCATGAATGAACTTGAAAGAACAAGTGATGGGTCGGTTGAAAGTGTAACGTTTGAGTTGGTTTCAACAACGCCAAGTTCGCCTTGAACTTTTTCGTTTTCTTTGATTGTCTCTTTTTTATAGAAAAGAGATTCAAAATAATCTTTATCTGCAACTTTATCAGAAGAGTGCATAACTGCGCTATTTCCATAGAAGTCGATGAATGTCAAGTTGTTTGTTTTTTGAAGTTCAAGTGTGCCGTTTGTTGAGATTTTGTTTACAAATTGTTTGTCAACAGAAATTTTTTCGTCGTTCACAGTTTTTTCTTCATATTTTTTGTATCCAAAGTCGCGGAAATACATTGTTCCTTTTGCGTCTTTAACACCAATTTGAAGGGTGAGGGATCTTGATGAAGCACCAGTTCTTACAACAACTGTGTGTTTTGTCCATTGTCCGCCATTACCAAGAACAATTTCTTCTTTCACTTCTGAAATGTTTTCATCACTGAAAAGAAGGTTGGTGTAGATTGTTCCTTCAAAGTTTGATTTGTCTGCGAAAGTATAGAAAGTAATTTCATATACAGAGCCAGATGAAAGTGAGAAACTTGAAGATTTATATCCATAGGTCTTTTTGCTTTCTGAATAGATTGTAAGAATGTTTGTTCTTGGAAGATATACAGGAGTGCTTCCAATTGTTTCGGTCAATGTCATTGGGTTTGTTGAAACATTTCCGATTTTTGCTTTAATGCTGTCAAATGCTGAATCGGTTGTTGAAATTACACCAGAAATAACATTTGAATCGTTTTTGTCAAGTTTTGTCCAAGATGCAGGAGCATATGGTTTTTCAACGTCTTCAATTCTTTCAACATCACTTACTGTAATGTCGTTGAAAGAGCCGTTTGTGATTCCGTTTTCAACAGTGATTGTTGAAGAACCAAGGTCGATTTTTGTTGAAGAAGAAGCGTTTGAGAATGTTGCACTTGTAATTGCTTCAAGGCGCATTTCATCAAAATATACTGTGCTTTCTTTTCCAGCAAGAAGAGCAATTTGAAGAGTTGTGTCACGATATGGGTTTCCTTGAATATAGAACACAACTTCTGTCCAGTTGTTTGTAATGTCGTTGTCTTTTGTAAAAGCGGTTACGGTTTGAGATGCAATTTGAAGAGCGCCATCAGTATAGTTTGCACCATTGCTGTTTCCAGTTTGGATATATGAAAGAAGTTTTACAACTGCTTCTGCGTTTGCATCGTTAGATTTTGTCCAAACTGAAAGGCGATAATATGCAAATTGCTTGATTGTGAAACGAGGAGAGAGAAGACCAAGGTCATATTTCTCACTTTTGTTTTCAAGCTTCAAAGCATGGTTGTTTTCTCTGAAAGTGTCAAATGTAATTTCATTGTTTTTATCGTCTGTTGTTTTGAACTCGTCTTTTTCAAGAACTCTTGAAGGAGCAGTAAGTTTGCTGTATGCGTCTTGATATGAAGCAAGTTGTCTGTCATTCAAACGATCGGTTGCTTTGTCATCTGCAAATTTTGGAACATAATATTGATATTGTGTGTTTGCAAGAGTTTCATCATAGCCAGTCTCGCCATATTTTGTTCCATAGATTGTTGGGTCGTTTTCGAAATCGCCAACAAGTGAAACATCAAGAGTATAGTCTTTTCTTGCAGAACCTGTTGCAAAAACAACATTTTCTTTGTGTTCACCAGCAATTGTTTGCTTGTTATATTCGGTTTTAGAGATTTTTTGAACATCAATGTGATCAAAAATAACAATTCCGTTTGCTTCGGTTTCAGCAGAAGAAGACTTAACGATTTTGTCTTTTGAACCATAGTAGAGAGTGATATATGCGCTCATTGAACTTGAAGCACTTGTTTCAAAGAAGAGCCAAATTTCTTTCCAAGAACCTTCGGCAGAAACCTCGGTTGCACTTGCAGAAATTTCATTGTCGCGGTCGCCAATTGTAACAGTTGCAACAGCGCCTTTTGTCCAAACATAAGCAGTTACAACATAATAGCAGTTTGAAGAGAGAGAAAGAGATGCACTTGTTTTATATGAAAAATAGGTGTTTTTGTTTTCTTGAACTCTGATTCTTTTGTGATATTGGTTGTTTGAATTGTCAATCAAAACATAGTCTTGTTTATATTCTGAATCATTTTCTCTTTCAGTTTCAGAATAAACTTTGTCTTTTCCGGCTTCTTGAACATAGACATAGTTGCCTTCGCCGTCTTTTTCATAGACATATTCGCCGTTTTCAACTTTGTCCATTTTCACAGATACTGGGGCATTTTTGGCAATCATCACCAAAGAAGTTTCGTTTTCGTTAAGTTCTTCACCCTTATAGTTGGTTGAAGGACGATATGCTACTTCAAGGTCTGCAAGTTTTTGACTTACAGCAGAAGTTGCAAATGCTTCTTTCAAAGGATTGTTGCTGATTGCATTTTTTGACCAGCCAGTGTTGTCTGAAAAGTCATATGGCTTTGAAGGAACAGAGGTTGGTTTATATTCAGCATATGAAAGGGAAATAACGCCCGACACAAGCCCAACGAAAGAGCCAATTGCCACAGCGAAAACCAAAGCAATGCTGAGAATGATTTTTTTAAGTTTGTTTTTCATTGTCGTTTTCCTTTTTTGTTTATATTTGACTTACCTGATATATTTTATATCACGCGTGCGAAAAAATCAATCATTTTTATGTTTTTAATACATTTATTTGTTCAATATGTATCAAAATATATACATGAAGAGATGGGTTCAAATTTTACTTTTGATATTTTTGGGTATTTTTGTTGGTTTTGCCAACGGATTTTTGGGTGCTGGCGGAGGAATGCTTTTGGTTCCATGCTCAATTGCAATTTTGAAACTTGACACAAAAGTTGCCCACGCAACCGCAATTTTGATTATTCTTCCAATTTGCGTCGCGAGCGGAATAATCTATATTTTGAAAGGTGGTTTCGACTTTCAAGTTTTTCTGCCGTGCATAATTGGAACACTTGTTGGTGGGGTTCTGGGAACATTTTTGCTTTCAAAACTTAAAAACGATATTATAACTTTGATATTCTCGCTTGTAATGATTTCGGCTGGGGTTATCATGATTGTAAAGGCGGTGGCATGATGAATTTTGTTTGGTTTTTACTGATTGCAATTTTGTCTGGGCTTTTTGCAGGAATGGGAATGGGCGGTGGAACATTTTTGATTCCGCTTATAACACTTCTCATGAATGTTGAGCAAGAAGTTGCCCAGTGCATAAACTTGCTTGTGTTCATTCCAATGGCGGTTGTTGACATTGTCATATATTCAAAGAAAAAATATATTGATTATAAAAACTGGTGGATAATTTCGGTTCCTGCAGTTATCATTTCAACCCTTGGCGCTTTGGTTGCTTTTAAACTTCCGGGCAACGTTTTAAAGATTATTTTTGGTTCTTTCATTTCGCTTATTGGAATTGTCCAAATTGTTGTTTTGATTGTGAAATTTATAAAGCAAAAAAGCAAAGATGTAAAAAATCAATCATAATAATGATTTTTTTACAAGTTCGCAAAAAAAAATAAGTTATTTTTCCATAACCGCTTGTTTTAGTTTACAAGTGGTTTTTTATTTGTTAAAATACAACTATAAGTTTATAAATAAAAGGGGAAACCAATGGAAATTCGAGGAATTAAACCAAAAAAAATTGCCGAAAAAAAACACCTAGAACTTTTCGAACTTCGTCCACCAGAATATTTTTCTGTGCCACTTGTTGCTGATGATGGCAACACTTCTTTGCGTGCAGTGAATGTTGATGAAAGGGTGAAAGAAGGCTCGCTTATTGCAAGGCCAAACGGCAAATATGGTGCTTTTGTTTATAGTCCAGTTGCGGGAAAGGTTGTTGGTGTTGTCAAAAAACTCAACGCAAGCGGAAACCTTTGCGAGCATGTTATCATTGCAAGAGATTTGACAGAAGAAAAAGAATATCTTCGCCCTCTTGATGACCATGACCTTGACCAAGAAAACTTGCTAAAACGCCTTTATGAGTCTGGACTTGTCGACAATTTTGAACCATTCGACCCAGCCTATAAAAAATATTTGCTTAAAAACCCAATCAAAGAACTTGTCATCAATTGTGCACCGTTCGACCCATATGCAAGGTCGGCAGACGCACTTTTGACAAACTTTGTGAATGAAGTGTTCGAGGGTGCAAGATTTTTGCAACAAGTTGCTGGCGCAGAAAAACTTGTTTTTCTGTTTACAACAAAACAAAAGAAACTTGCAAAACTTGTTCAAAATCACATTTCTGCAACAGTTCTTGGAAAGGTTGTGAAAGTGAAGTTCTATCCAAATGTTTATCCATTGCAGTTTGACCGTTTGGTTGCCTATTATGAAACCGGCAAAATGGTTCCAGAGGGAACAAGAACCGCCGAAGTTGGTGTTATTGTTGACACTGTGAACAACTGCTATGACTTTTATCAAGCAGTTCGTCATGGAAAACCAGCAATTGAAAGAGCAGTTACAATTTCAGGAAACAACTGCATTAGAAAAGCAAACTATTTCGTGAAAAACGGAACTCCAATCAGCCATATTCTTGATGTTGTTGGAACAAAAGATAACACTGTTGAAAGAATGCTTATCTATGGCGGAATAATGACAGGCGTTGCAGAAGAATCTGCCGAAGTTTCTGTAACTTTGACGGCAACAACAATTTTGTTTTGCGATGCAAGCGAGTTTGTAACTGAAGAATATATGCCATGCATCAACTGTGGAAAATGCAATGATGCGTGCCCAGTAAAGTTGAATGTGAGAAAACTTGACCAGTGCTTTATGGAACAAAAATATCATGAGGCAAAAAACATGTGCGTTTCAACATGTATTGGTTGTGGTGCATGCAGTTTTGTTTGTCCATCTCGCAGAAATTTGTCGCAAAGAATGAAATATATGAAAGATTATGCTCTTGGAAAACGAGCAAAAGATCCAGACAGTTCAGAATATGTTTTGGTTGCCGGGGCAGACATGAAGCAAGACACCAGTTTTGAAAAATCAATTGATGAAGTTGCAAACTATGAAAAAGTTTCTCAATCAAAAGAAACCCCAGCAATTGAAGAAATGCTGAATGTTCTTGACCTTAAAGCAAAAACAGGAGGAAAAGCAGATGAATAAAAAATTATATGTTTCACCAGCGCCTCATGTGACAAGTTCAATCAGTTCTGTAACAATGATGATTGCAATGATAATTGCTCTCACACCGACAGCGGTTATGGGTTGCATCAATTTTGGAATCAGAGCACTTTATATCATCATTATTTCAATTGCGTCAAGTTTTGTTTTTGAAATTCTGTTTAGACTTGCAACCAAAAAGAAAATTTTTTGGTATGACTATTCTTGTTTGATTACAGGCTATATGACAGCACTTGTTTTGCCAGTCACAGTTCCTTTGTGGCTTCCAGTTGTTGCTTCATTTCTTGCAATTATAGTTTTCAAGTGTTGCTTTGGTGGGCTTGGAAGAAACCTTCTCAACCCAACTGCTGCTGCACGTGTGTTGCTTGGATTTTTGTTCACAGGGCTTTCACTTGCATGGTTCAAGGGAACTCTTGGCGCAAATGTTTTGAGCCCACTTGAATATTTTGCTTCGGGCGACTTTTCATCAATAACAATTCGCTCGCTCTTCTTTGGTTCAACAACCGGAGCAATTGGAACAGCATGCATTCTTTGCATTGTCGTTGCGGGCATTTTACTGATGTGTTTCAGAATAACCGATTGGATTATTCCTTGTCTTGCACTCATTTCGTTTGTTGCAACAACTTGGATTGGAAGGGGAGCAATTGCAATTGTTCCATTCCTTTTCTCGGGTTCGTTCATGTTTGCAACAATGTTCATGATTCCAGACCCAACAACCAGCCCAAGTTCAATTTGGGGAAGGTTTGTATATGGCATTTTGTTCGGCATTTTTGCTGGGCTTTTCCGTGTTACAAATGTTCTTGGCGAAACATCGGTTTTCGTTGCTGTTTTAATGGTGAACATGCTTTCACCACTTCTCGACAAAATTTTTGCTCCAAGACCTCTTGGCGCAAGAAGGAAGGTGTAATATGGAAAGAAACAGTCCAATAAACTCGGTTTATCTTGTTGCTCTTGCAACTGTTGCAATTTCCGCACAAATTTCGTCGTTTTATAGCGCGCTAATCTATGGCGTGTCGGTTCTTGCAGTTTATTATATTGCACTTTCAATTGTTTCAATGGTAGATAAAATCACAGACAATCATGTCCGTTTCATTTTATATACATTCATTGCTGCTGCACTTGTTGTAATTTTGAAAGTTGTTTCACAATATATCGGAATCAAAGAGGTTGTGCTTGCTTCGCAAAATCTTGAAACCGCAATTTTGCCATGCATGATTCTTGCAATTTATCCAATCTATTTTGAAAACACATTTTCTCCAAAAAGATATGTGATAATGTTCATTACAATTGGAGCAATGGCAGTTTTGATGTTTGCAATTTTCGGCTCTATCGTTGAAATTTTTGGACATGGAACATTTGCGGGCATTGTTTTGAACGTTCCAACTGCCGACTTCTTTACAAAGACCTATGGTGCATTCTTCATTTGTGCAACGCTTGCGATTTTGTTTAACATTGTGCGTCGTGCAATTGTAAAGAGAAATAAACGTTTTGAAACTCTTGTTGAAAAATATAAAATCATCATTCGTGATTTGCAAGAAGAACATCCAGAGGTTGATTACACCGAATTTTCAAGCAAAGGGGGAAGCAAATAATGAACGAATTTTTAGAAATGCTCATTGTTGGAGTTTTGTCGTCAAACATCATTGCCTGCACGGGCTATGGCGCAATTTCCCTTCAAAGTGAAAAAAGAAGTTTTCTTTTCACAGTAACAACACTTGCAACGACTATAAGTGCAACAATTTTGGCGGGACTTTTGTTCTCGGTTTTGAACATGTATGTCTTGATTCCTTTGAAAGTTGATTTCCTTGGAATTTTGATAATGGCAATTTTGGCGGTTGTTTTCACATATGTTTCGCGATATATCGTGAAAGTTGTGTCGGTTGAACAATTTTATCTTTATGAAAAGAGTTATCAGTTCGCCGTTCAAACAATCACAATCATGGCAGTTTTGCTTTTGATTAACTATTCAAAATCATTTTTGAACGTAATGTTCCAACTTGCAATGTTCTCGGTTGGATTCATGCTTGTTCAAGGATTGTTCTATCCAATCTATGAAAAACTTGACAATGCGAAAGTTTTGAAACCTGCAAGAAATGTGCCTTTGATTTTATACACTTTGTGTGTTCTTGCAATGATATTCTCTGCAATCTATATGATGATTTAATGGGAAGGGAGGAAGACAAATGAGAGTTTTATATATAATTTTGATTATTGTTGGAATCATGGCGGTTGCATCTGGCGTGGTTCTGCTTATAAATCACTTTTCAAGAAAGAAAAAAGGTCTTTCAACCGAGGCTGAATTTGTTTACAAAATGCTTCCTTGTGTAGACTGCGGAATGTGTGGCGAAAAGAACTGTTCAGAGTTTGCAAAAAGAGTTGCTGCCAGCCAAAGAAACCCAGAAGAATGTAAACTGATAAAACCAGAAGTTTGTGAAAAAATTCACAAATATTTCAAGCCAACCTATGAACAATCAACCAAACTTGTTGCTCTTGTAAGATGCAAAGGTGGTTGCAAAGCACTTGATAAATATAACTATAAAGGTTCAAGAAACTGCTCGGTTGAAGAAACTCTTCACTCGGGCTCAAAGGCTTGCAAATTTGCTTGTCTTGGCTGTGGCGATTGCCGACGTGCTTGCCGTTTTGGTGCAATTTCAATCAATAAACGAGGGGTTGCCGAAGTTGATAGAAATAAATGCACAGGCTGTGGCGCATGCGTGAAATCATGCCCAAACAAACTCATTCAAATGCAAAAACTTTCACTTTCAGTTTCTGTAATTTGCAATAACCAATCAAGCGACCCAAGCATTGACAAGAAGTGCGAAGTTGGTTGCACCCATTGCGGAAAATGTCTCATGGTTTGCCCAGTTGATGCAATAAAGGTTGTTGACAATGTTCCAGTGATAGATGAAAATCGTTGCATAGAGTGCGGAAAATGCGTTGTTGCATGCCCAAATCACTGCATTTCAAGACTTTAATAAACAAATAAATTTGGCTTTTTGCCACTGTTTTTTGATTTTTTCTTGCGCGCGTGATATAAAATAAATGTGCAAGAAAATGATAAAAATAATCATTGAAAATAAAATGTCAGAAAAAATCTGGCATTTTTATTTCGCAACTTTTGATGGGCTTTTAAAATAATAATAGAGGGGCTCAAAAAAGTTTCAAAAAAAACAAACTTTTTTCAAAAACACTATTCACAAAAATGGACTTTCATGTTATACTTGACTTGTAAAAATGAATAAAGTGCGTTGCACCATTTTTGTATAAAAATACAATAACACGCTAAGAGGAGAAAAACAAAATTGGATAAAATTGCAGTTATACTTGTTGAAACATATGCGGCAAAACTTTATATTGCGGCTGCTGATCAAGACAACTATTTCATTTCGCTTGACGAAGAAAAAGAGCCAATCAAACTTGGGCTTGAAATGGGTGAAGACCATTTCCTTAAAAAACCTCAAATCGATGCAACAATTGCTGTTTTGAAAAACTTTCGCAAAATTTGCGATGTATATGGAGTGAACAAAACAATTGCAATTGCAAACCTTTTCAGAGACACAAAACCAAAGAACATTTACAGTTTCTTTGACGAGGTTTATGCTTCTTGTGGTTTCCGTTTCACAGTTTTGTCACCAGAGGAACAAAACAATAAAATCTATCTTGGAACAATCAACTCGTTTGACATTCCAAAAGGGGTTGCTGTTCACCTTACTGCTGACGGGCTTCATATTGTTGAATATAATCGCAGAAACATTGTGAACCAAGAAGTTCTGAACTTTGGGCCAATGACTCTTCTCAATATGTATGACATTGAAGAACTTGGAAAAGAACAAGCACTTGCAAAAATCCAGAAATATATCAAAACTCGCCTTGGCGACATTGAATGGCTTGAAAAAATCGACCCAGAATTTGGCCTTGTTATCAGTGGAGACTATGGAACCGACCTTGCTAAAATGGTAAGAAAGTTCAAAAAATATCCTCTTGACAGAGATTTTGGTTTTGTTGCAAGCAAAGAAGATGTTTCTTTCATTAAAGATCAAGTTTTCGCGCTTGACCTTAATAAAAACAAGAAAATCAAAATCATTGAAGAACCAAGAGTAGACGTTTTTGCTGTTGCTGTTGCAATTTTAAACACAATTTTGGAAACAATCGGAAGAGAAGAGGCAACAATTTGCTCAAACGCTTTCATTCGTGGAATCATGTATAGCGAAGTTGTTCCTTCAACTCTTGAAAAACCAATTGCCGATGTTCTTGGATACAGCGTGATTGCTGAAACTTCTTTCCACGACAATCAAAGCGAAAAACACAACGAACAAGTTTATAACTTGTCAATGCTTCTTTTCAAGCAACTTCGTGTTTTGCACAAACTTCCTCGTGGATATATCAAAATTTTGCGTGTTGCATCTTTCATGCACGATGTTGGAAAACGAATCAACTATCTCAAACATGCAAAACATGCCTATGATGTTATCATTGGATCAGAAATCTTTGGTGTTTCACACCGCGAACTTGTTCTTTCTGCATTTGTTGCATCACTTCATCAAGGTGGCGATGTTCAACTTTCAGAATGGGTTAAATATAAAGACATGCTCGAAGAAGACGACCTTCAAGCAGTGAACAAACTTGGCGTAATTCTTCGCCTTGCAGAAGCGTTCGACCGCACCAAAAACAGTGTTATTGTAGACATTACATGCGACATTTTGGGCGATAGCGTAATCATGAAAACCTTTGCAACTGGCGACAGCACCTATGAAATTGAAAAAGCGCTCGACACAGGCAAAGATTTCGAAAAATTCTTTAAAAAGAAACTTGAAATTTTATAGTTTCAGTTTACTTTCAAATCAATAAAGAACACAAAAAGAAGACTGCGGATTTGCGGTCTTTTTTTTGTGGCTTTAAAAACGCCGTTTCTGGTGGTGATGGGTGTTCTTTTTCAAAAGATTATTGGAAGAGGAGATGTGCAATTTTAACTAAAACATGCGTGTAATGTTCAAAAATATGTGGGGGTGGTAGATACAGTTTTATGTATGACTTTTTCGCGCAAATTTGCGAAATCGATTAAAAATATTTGACAAATATGGGGGATATGGTGATATCATAAACATGGAAAAATGTATCACTATAAATATTTTTGGTGATTGTGACAAAAAATAGAAGGAAAAAGCAATGAAAAAGAAATTTTTAAAAATTTTTATATCAGTAATTTTGCCTGTTATAATGCTTTTCACTGCGGGCTTTTATTGCGCGTTTTCTTCTTTTGGAGCATCAAAGGCAAGCGCAGTTTCTGGAAATGGAGGAATTGTGTTTGTTGGAAACAACGCAATTTACAATCACACAAGTGGAACAATGTCTGGCGGAACAGCAACCAATGGTGGTGCCGTCTATGTTGCAAGTGGTGGAACCTTTAACCTTTCAGGTGGTTCGGTTAATGGTAACACTGCAACCACAACCGGCAACAACATTTATAATGCCGGAACCTTTAACATGACTGGCGGAACTGTTGGCATAAGTGGAACATCTAGTTCGGGTTATGGCATTTATAACACAGGCACCATGAACCTTTATGGCGGAACTGTTTATGACAAAGTCTATACAGCCACTTCTATCAACACAAAAATGGCTGCAACGCTTCATGAAGAAATCAGCATTGCAGATTCTGCAAAAATCATTGTTCAAGACTATGCGGGAACAACCCCGACCTATAAAATTAAACTTAATGCTAGCCGAAACGCGGGAACAATTGTAACATTTTTGGGGAATAATACAATTTCTCCAGACATTTCAAAATTTACAGTTACTGGATATAACTCAAACTATGACATTGTAATTCGTAAAAACTCCAACGGATATTTCGAACTTGCTTTAACAACTCTGGAACTTCCATCAACATGGAAAACTGAAGTTGCTTCAACTGACTATATGACAACAACTGTAACTCCAGCAAATTTGACAAGCATAAAGTTTGCTGCTTCGGTTCCAAGTGGATACACAAAAATTGGAACACTATCAACCGGTCTTCCAGTTTATAAGGGAACAACTGCAACCGACATTGCTTTTGTTGGAAAAAAGATTTTTGCACCAGAAAACTCATATAAATTGTTCGATAGTTTATCAAAATTAACAACTTTAGATATGAGTGTTTTAAACACATCTAAAGTTACTGACATGAGTTTTATGTTTCGTTCCTGTTCAGCATTAACAAGTCTAGATGTGAGCGGATTTGATACATCTAAAGTTACAAACATGAGTGCCATGTTTCGTTTCTGTTCAGCATTAACAAGTCTAGGTGTGAGCGGATTTGATACATCTAAAGTTACAAACATGAGTATGATGTTTGATAACTGTTCAACATTAACCAGTCTAGATGTGAGCGGATTTAACACATCAAATGTTGCTCACATGAGGTATATGTTTTATTATTGTCTAAAATTGACAAGTTTGGATTTAAGCAATTTTAACACATCTAAAGTTACTGACATGAATTATATGTTTCGTGATTGTTCAGCATTAACAAGTCTAGATCTTTCAAGTTTCAACATGGCTAAAGTTACAAATTCAGGGAATATGCTCGACTTTGGAACGTCAAACAAAATTCAAACACTTAAAACTCCATTTAACAACACTTCGGCAATTGCAATTACAACTGGTTCAACGCTTTATAATGTTTCAACAGAAACAGTTGCAACTGGAGTTCTTGCTGGTTCAACATCAAGTCAAACATTGTCAATAAGATTTACACTTAATCTTAATGCGAATGGTGGAAGTTGTTCAACATCAAGCATTGTTGGTTATTATGGCTGTTCACTTTCGTCGCTTGGAAAATCTTTGCCAACTCCAACACAAAGTGGTTATAACTTTAATGGTTGGTATTCGCCAACTGGTTCAAGGGTTACGGCTTCAACAGTTCTTGCATTCACAAGTTCAACAACTCTCACAGCAAGGTGGACAGAAATTACAACGCCAGACCCAGACCCTCCAACACCTCCAAGTCCTGATCCTGTTCAGCCATCCGGTTCTGTAAATGTTGATGGTATTGAATATCTTATATTCACAACACCTGATAATGTTCCAAGTGGTTTGAATCAAAGTGTACAAATCGACTATAATTCAAAAAGTGCATTTGTCGAATTACCTTCAGATCCGACGATATATGCAAACGAAGATGGAACAAGAGTTGCTTTTGTTGGAGACCCAGGTGCGTTAATTGCTCCCACAGATTGCTCAAATTTGTTTGCAGAACTTGAATGTTTGAAATGGGTTATTTTCAGAAACTATGACACTTTCTATTCGACTAATTTTTCAAATATGTTCCAAGGTTGTACAAGTCTTGAGTTTGTGGACATGCTGTCTATTCAAACCCCAAGTGTAACAGCAATGGATTATATGTTTCAAGGATGTTCAGTATTAAAGCAGATAGCGTTAGCAAAATTTGACTGTATAAATTTGGTTAGTGCATCATATATGTTTAACGGTTGTATAAATCTTGGAAATAATCCAGTATATAGTGGAACTGTATCTTTGGGTGGAACGGAATCAGTAGTTATAGATTCGTTTCCTGTGTTAGAATATACATACAATTTGCAAGATGCACAATATATGTTCGCAGACTCAAATTGGCCAACATTCTGTATGCCACATTTCTTTACTGACAGTTTATCAAATGTAACTGGAATGTTTGAAAATTGCAACGTTGATATTCTTGACCTTTCACAATTTGTTTGTAAGAATTTTGACCCATCGGGAATTGTTGGTTCTGGTTCGTTAAACCCAAGCGCGGTTTATACCCCAAGATATTGCCGTACATCATCATTTATGTCAATATTTGGCAGAACATACACCCTTCCGAATGGAGAGAGTATTGGTATCTTTGATGACTTGGGCTATGAAGGTACTATTCCTTTCAGTTTGTGCTTTGTTGACACAGATAGTGGCACTATTGGTCTCGATGTTTATCAGTTTACCCTTGTTTATAATGAGTGGGGATTTGATGAACTTAATCGTTTGATTCGTGATATGCTTGAATTTAGTGGTATTTCTAGTTTCAGTGGTGATGTCAATAATCTTACAATAAGTACATTTTCTCCATTGAGAGATGTGTATTATCTTCTTCCAATTCCATATGGAATTGATGAATCAACCGGCGAAGAGGCGTTTGCAGGTTGGGTTGGTGTTAGTGACGGTACTACTGCTGGTGGTGGTGTGTCAACAGATGAATTATTCTATAATGATTTTACTGGATATAACAATTTCTTTGGTGGAAGTGGACATTTTATGGCTGTTGGTTGGGTTGACGCTATGATTGATGGTCCAAATAGTAACAATTATGGCGATGTTTCAAGTGGAGTAACACCATATACAGAATGGTATAATAATCAAAGAAATAGATTGGCTAGAGTAAGATATTTGCCATCTTGTCATGGAACTGACGGACAAATTTTCCGAGGCTGGTATAATGAAAATATTGGTCTTATTTCATATTATTCAAATATTGCTCCTTTATCAGACGCTGGTGGACCTGCTTGGTGGGAAAGTATGACTGCTGGATTTCATGATTTAGGTTTGGTTCAGGAATATGACTATTGGGAGTTGCCAAGTGGAAATTCATCGTTTGTTTCAAATGCTTCGTCACAAGAAAAAGACCTTGAAAGAATGATGAATCTTTACGAAACCAATAAACAAGAAATCCTTATCCCAGACGACAAAAAGGTTACAATTACAGAGTTAAAACTTAAAAAGGTTTCGTAGTAGTTTCGCCTTTTATGTATTTGCCTATTTTCAAATTGATAAATGTAAAAAAGAGATTATTTTGTTTAAAATTTGAAATTTATTTCAATAAAAAAGACTGCGTTTTGCAGTCTTTTTTATATGTTTCATTTTTACACAATGGGGCAAGATACTAATATTTTGTTTAAAATTTGAGCCAGAAAAAGAGTGGACATATAAAGTTTTATTGTATTCATGTTTTATTTATTATTTTGCGTGGAGTTTTGTTTCTAGGAATGAGCAACAAATCGCAGTCGAAAAATCTTTACGGCTATTTAAGAACTTTATTATGTCGATTTTATATATTTTCTTAATGAACTTATGTTGTGACTATTATGTAAAACAAAAATCAAAATATAGCAAGTGCTTCCGAAAACTATAAATTTTTCAGGATTTCGTGGAGTTCTGTTGGGTTGTCAAGAAGTTTAGCAGCGCCGTGAATGTCGGTTTTAAAGGTCTCGGAAAGATTGATTTTTAAACCAAGTTTGCTTTTGAAAAACTTGTCAATGCCTGAAATTTGGCTGTGGCTTCCGTAAATATATACACCTTCGCGGTTGATGTCTGAAACAATGTCTGGTGGGCAGGTGGTGACAACGCTTGCAATTGCCTCGGCAATTTTTCCATAATAGTGGTTTGCAATTGGATATACGTCTTGGCTTGAAACCAAAATGTTTTGAGTTTCGTGTGTTGATGCGTTCACGCCTTGAATTTCGATTGAAGAAGTGTCATTTTCAAGAAGTGAAAGGGTTTCGTTTTTAACCTTGTCGGCAGTTCCTTCACCAATGTTTGCATTGAACTTTTCTTGAATCATGTTTTCAATTGCGGTGTTTATCATTGTTCCGCCAACAGAAATATTGATGCCTGAAACAATTGTGTTGTTTGCAATAACTGCAATGTTTGTTGTTCCGCCACCAATTGTAACCAAAAGTTTGCCTGTGCTTGTGTCAACTGGAATATCGTCTCCAATTGCAGAGCAGATGATCGCAGGAATCATTGTAACATCGGCGATTCCGGCGTTATAGCACACTTTTTCAAAGTTCTTTTTCTCACTTACAGAAAGTCCAAGTGGGGTGCAAAGAACGGCTTTAATGTGTGGTTTCAAGAAACGGCGTGGGAAAATTCTTTTCAAATAGATTTTAAGCATTGAAGATGCAAGGTCACTGTCAGTTACAACGCCATTGTTGATTGGAGCGATAACCGAAACACCACCGCTTGTTCTTCCAAGCATGCGCTTTGCTTCTTTTCCAACCGCTTTGATTTCGCGAGATTTAAGGCTTCCTGCAACAGCAATATAACTTGGTTCTTTCAAAACCAAGCCTTCACCTTGTTTAAAAATTGTTGTGGTTGTAGAGCCAAGTTTAAGTGCGATAAGTTGAGTCATATTTCACCTCTTGATATTGATACATAAAGTATAATCGGTTTTGACCGCTTTCGTCAAATGAAAAATTATTGCTTCTGTCATTTTTTACAAAATTGCCGATAAAAATTCAATTTTGCCCATAAAAAGCCTATCAAAACAACCTTTAAAAAGTCCATAATATTTCCAAAGGAGTTTCTATGGGAAGAAAAATTGCTGTTGTTTCGGGCAAGGGTGGGGTTGGAAAAACCACAATTGTTGCTGGTCTTGGCATGGCTTTGGCGAAAAGTGGGGCAAATGTTTGCCTTGTTGACCTTGACATTGGACTGAACAATCTTGACATTTTATTTAACATTGAAAACAAGATTGTTTATGACCTTGGTGATTGTTTGTCGCTTCGTTGCAGAATTAAACAAGCGCTCATTCAAGATCCAATTTTGCAAAATCTATACATTTTGCCTTCGCAAAAAAGCCAGATTGACAAGTATGATGCTTTTCAAATGCGAACGGTTGTAGACAAACTTGCTGAAATTTTTGATTTTGTGATTCTTGATGCCCCTGCGGGCATAAACGACAATTTTTATTTGGCGACAAAATCCACCGACGAAGCCGTTGTTGTTGTAACCCCACATGTTTCTTCGCTTAGAGATGCAGACAAGGTTATAAGCGTGCTTAAAGGGCTTGGAAAGCCAAATGTGGCGTTTGTCATAAACCGTATTCGTGGCGACATGGTTGCAAGAAAAGAAATGATGTCACATTTGCAAATTGAAAACCTTTTGAAAATTCCTCTTCTTGGTGTTTTGCCTGAAAGTGACGACATAAACATTTATTCATCTTTTCATTTCAGCAAAATTGCTCGTGGCGGACTGTTTTTAGCGTTTTCAACGCTTTCGGCAAATCTCAGAACCGACCAAAAGAAGATTTATGATTATGACAGCAAATATAAAGGTTTTCTTGGAATGATACGACGAAACATTAAAAGGAGTATCTAGTGGAAAAAATTTCTAATCTGGTTTTTGAAAAAACGCAGAATGTTCTGTTTCTTGACAAAGTTCAAACGCCAAGCGGGCTTACAAATGTTGTGGCATCTGAAATTTTCTATGTGCTGAAACAATATTTCGACATTAAGCCGTCTGACTATAAGGCAAGAATCCATGTTCAAAAAACTGGCGAAATCAACATTGACTTGTCTTTTCTTGCGTCAAGAGTTCTCACAAAAAAAGAAAGTCCGCTTTGATAAAAGAATATTGTTTTTTCTCTTTTCATATATTTTAATGCAAAGGGGAAGAATATGAGAGCGTTCAAAAACATTAAAGAATTAAAGACTGTTAAAAGTGAAAATAAAAAATCAATTTTTTCAAAACGAAAATTGTTCACTTTAAGCAGTCTTTTTTGTGTGCTTTTGTCATTTTCACTTTTGGGCTTTTCGCTCTCATTTTTTGGCTTTTCAAAAGAGGTGAAACAAATCACTTCTTGCTGGTCGCCAAACCTTCAAGACATTGGCAAAATAAAGTTTGTAAACGGCGACGAAACCATGACCGAAAAAGAGGTTCATTTGTCGGTTTCGGAAATGTGCATGCCGTTTGAAAATTCCTATGCAATAGAGGGGGAAGAGTGCTTTCTTATCAAGGGGCTCGGAAGCATGGTTGTGAAGTCATGTTTGAATGGAAAAGTTATAAAAATTGAAAATAAAGGGCTTGTGAAAAATGTTACAATTTCACATGGAAAAGGTCTTGTAACAGTTTATGAAAGCCTTGACACTGTTGGGGTGAAAGAAGGCAACAGCGTAAAGAAAAATTCGCCAATTGGCATTTCATATTCTTCGCAAATTGTGTTCAAAATTTTGCTTTCAGGAAAGGTTGTTGCAGGGCTTACTGTTAAAGATGGAGAAATGACTTTTTTATAATGACTATGTCACGCATAGCATTAAAAACGCTAGAAAAATTGGGAACTTCGGGAAAATATCATGTCTGACATAGCACGCGTAAAGAAAGGGTTTTCTTTCAAAAAACTTTTTAAAAAATGCAAACAGAAATCAAAAATTTCTGTTCATTTTTCTTTTACTCTGCTGATGATTGTTGGCTGTTTTTTCGGACTTGGAAAATTGCTTTTTTCATATTTTGTTTGTCTTGTTTTTCATGAAATGGTTCACTATTTTGTTGCAAAAAAACTTGGCTATAAACTTGGCACAATTCGATTGTCAATGACGGGTGCAGTTCTTGATGCAAAGCAAGATGAGTTTTCTTTTAAAGACGAAATTTTGATTGCAATTTCCGCTCCGCTTGTAAATTTAGTTGTTGGTTTTTTGCTCGTTTCTTTTTGGTGGATTGTTCCAGAATCATACAATTTTTTGCAGGACTTGGCGGTTATAAATTTTGCAATTTTTGGCTTTAACATTTTGCCGTTTTTCCCTCTTGATGGCGGAAGAGTTTTGCTTGGCTTTTTAAGCAAAAAAACACAGCGAAAAAATGCACTGAAACTTTGTCAAGCGATTACAATTTGTGCATCAATTTTGCTTTTCATATTTTTTGTTTTTTCTTTGTTTGTTTCGCCACTTTTTTCGCTTGGCGTGGGAGCAATAAACTTGTTTGTTTCAGCAATTGTTGATGACAAAAATGCGGTGTATCACAAACTTTTTTACACCGAGCGAAAATTGCAAAAATCCAAAAGCGGAGGCATAGAGTCGCAAGAAATCATCGTTCACAAAAGCGTGCGTTTTGCTGGCATGCTAAAAATGGTTGATGCACGGCACTTTACAACTTTTGTGATTGTTGATGACAATTTCAATGTTGTTTCAAAGGTGAAAGAAAATCAACTTGCGCAGTTGATTGAAAAGGAAAATATGGATTTTCATTCTTAAACAGAAAAATAAATCGATATTATTTCATAATATGCATATTGACGAAAGGCAAAACTTGTGTTATGATACACGCATGGATAAAACGCTTGTTCAAATTTTGAAAAAAGTTCAAAAACCAGCCCGCTATGTTGGGGCTGAACTTTGCATGCCTGTTGTGAATGCCGACCCAAGGGTGAAGTTTTGCCTTTGCACTCCAGACCTATACGAGCATTCTGCAACCGACATTCCAACTCAAACGGTTTATTATCTTTTAAACGACCGAAAGGGTTATGCCTGCGAAAGATGCTTTGCACCCGCACTTGACATGGGAAAAGAACTTCGCAAAACAGGATATCCACTTTTTTCGCTTGAAAATCAAACTCCACTTTCTCGCTTTGATGTTCTTGATTTCAACTTTCAAAGCGAAATGCAATATACAACGTTTTTATACATGCTTTTTCTTGCGGGAATTCCACTTGAAAGCAAACTTCGAACAAAAAAACATCCACTTGTTTTTGCAAGCGGAATTGTTTCTTCAAACCCAGAACCACTTGCAGATTTCATTGATTTTGCCATTATTGGCGACCAAGAAGACATTGTTGTAAAGGTTGTTGACACCATTTTAAAATCTAAACTTTCAAACTTTTCAAGAGAGCAAACTCTTGAACGCCTTTCGCTTCTTGACGGGGTATATGTACCATCAAAAATAAAGTTTGAATATGCAAAAAATGGCAACATTTCAAAAATTGTTGGTGCGCCAGTAAAACGTCAAATTCTTCGAGACCTTGACCGTGCCTATTATCCAACAAAGCCAATTGTTGCAAACATAAAATCGCGCTATGAACGCGGAACACTAGAAATTATGCGTGGTTGCACGCGCGGTTGCAGGTTTTGCAGAGAGGGCTTTTCGCTTCGTCCAATTCGCGAAAGAAGAGTTCAAACTGTTGTTTCGCAGGGCAATGCACAGGTTTTCCAAAGTGGCGTGTGCTGTCTTGCACTTTCTGCACTTTCACCCGAAGACTATTCGCATTTGTCTGAACTGAACCATTTTATGGACGACCTTTGCAAGGAAAAGGGGATTGGCCATTTCATGACCTCAATGTATAATGAGTCGTTCATGCCAAAAATCACTTGCGTGGCGGGCAGAAACGCCTTTACGCTTTCACCCGAAGCGGGAACAGAAAGACTTCGAAAAATCATCAATAAACCTCTTTCAGATGACGAGATATATTCGCGAATCACGCAAGAATTTAAGCGTGGCGTTACACTTATCAAACTCAATTTCATGATTGGACTTCCATATGAAACCGCCGAAGATTTGCTTGGCATTGTTGCAATGATTTTGAAAATTAAAGAACTTTATAAAGCAAACCGAACAACCAAAAAACCGCTCAATATTGGCGCAACAGTTGAAACATTCATTCCAAAGCCAAACACACCATTTCAGTGGTGCGCATTCATTGGAAAAGCCGAGGCGGAAAAGCGCCAAAAGTTTTTGACTGTTGCGTTCAAAAAACTTGGAGTAAAACTCGCATTCAGAAACACTGAGAGCAGTGAGATAGAGGCGCTCATAAGCCGTGCTGACCGCCGAATTTGTCCACTTTTGAAAAAGGCGTTTGCACTTGGTGCAATTTTTGATGGCGATGAAGAATTTTTCAATTTAAAGGCATATGAAAAGGCAATTGAAGAGTTGAAATTTGACAAAAACAAATATCTAAAAAAGTTCGATGAAAAGGCAGTTTTCGCCTTTGACAATATTGTTTCAGGTGTCGAAAAAGGTTTCCTTTTAAAAGAGTTTAAAAAGGCTCAAAATGGCGAGGGAACAAGAGATTGCCACCATGGTTGCAATGGCTGTGGACTTTCGAAAATGGGGGTGTGCGTGAATGGTCGTTGTTAAATATGCAAGAACTGGCGTTGGAATGTTTTTTGCGCACAGTGATGTGATTCGAATTTGGAACCGCATTTTTGCAATTTCGGGCGTAAGCATTTTGCCAAAAAGCGTGTCTAACCCAGACAAAAGAATATATTTTTCACTTCCAACAAGGGTGAATGTAGAGTCATATTCCGAATATGTTGCAATTGACACAAAAGAAGATGACGAAGACGTGAAAAATAAAATTGAAAACAATTTGCCACCTTGGATGGATTTGATTTTTGTTTGCGAAACCAAAGAGCGTTTCAGCATTTCAACAATCAATAACTGCGCAAGATATATCATTTCGTTTGACGAATATAAAACTTTCAAAGGCAAAATCAAAGAGTTTTTCGCACAGCCAGAAATTTATATTGATGTTGAACTTCACGGCGAGAAAAAACATGTGAACGTGAAAGACCGCATTTTCAAGGTTGAATATAAAGATGACGAGTTTGTTGTGTTTGCGGGAGTAAATAAACAATCTGTTCGAATTGATGAACTTGCAAAGGTTCTCATGAAATATTTGAACAAGCCATGGGAACAATGTTCGGTCATCAAAGCGGGGCTCTATGTCCACGAAAATGACACTTTCAAAGACATAGACGAAATTTTGAAAAAAGCGAAATAAATTTCCACTGTTCAGATTATGTATGATTGCAAACTGCGTTTGCATAAGACCACCCACCCAAAGGGTGGTTTTATATTTTTTGTTTGCAAAGTTAAAACAAAAAGCCGAATATGACAGTGCTGAAAAATATAAAAAATCATTGACAAATATATAAAACAAGTGTACAATCATAAGCGTGCCACATGTGAAGGGTTTGCAAGAATTGAAAAATTCACCCGGTGCAGTGAGACTGGAGAAGGGAGGAAAAGAACATGTACGCAATTATTCGTGCAGGTGGAAAACAAGAAAAAGTTGAAACCGGAAGATATTTCAAAACCGAAAAAATTGATGCAAATGTTGGCGACACAGTTGAATTTGATTGCCTTCTTGTTTGCGATGACAATGGCGTTATCACAACAGGATCACCAATCGTTGCTGGCGTGAAAGCAAAAGCAGAAGTTCTTGAACATGGAAAAGACAGCAAAGTTGTTGTTTATAAGTACAAAGCAAAAAAGAACGAACGCAAATTGCAAGGTCACCGTCAACCATACACAAAATTGAAAATCGTTTCAATAGGTTAAGAAAAATGACAATTGTAAAAATTACAAAAAAGCAAGGTCATATTTGCACGGTTGAGTGTGATGGTCACACAAACTATGGTGAATATGGCGAAGATATTGTTTGTTCGGCACTGTCAAGTGTTGTTCAAACTGCGGCTCTTGGTCTTATGAGTGTTGCAGGAATCAATATCAATCTTAAAAGAGAAGAAGAAAAAGGCTATTTGCTTTTAGAGGTTCCAGAAGACCTTTCAGAACTTCAACAAATCCAGGCAGATGCAATTTTGGAAACAATGCTCTGCGGTGTGAGTGACCTTTATCAAGGCTTCTCTGATTTTATTGAATTGGAGGTTAAAAACTAATATGTTTATCTATTTGCAGTTATTCGCCCACAAAAAAGGTGGCGGTTCTTCAAAGAACGGAAGAGACAGTAATGCTCAACGTCTTGGCGTTAAGAAATATAGCGGTGAAACTGTTTCTGCTGGAAACATCATTGTTCGTCAACGTGGAACAAAAGTTCACCCAGGAACCAATGTTGGAATTGGTGACGATGACACACTCTATGCAAAGAAAGACGGCGTTGTTAAATTTGAAAGAGTTGGAAAAGACAAGAAAAAAGTTTCAGTTTTATAATTTGAAGAAAATATAATTTATAACAAAAAGAGATGCAAGCAAATTGCATCTTTTTTTTGTGCAAAGTTTCGCCTCTCTACCGAATCTCGTTAAAACATTTCTTCATTAAAAACAAGTTTAGCAAAGGCATACTTGCGCATTTATCAGAAATGTTTTTCCTCTTTCCACAAGATTTTGCTTCAAATCAATGCAAGTCTTTGAACTGCTATCATGTGAGAGACGCGAACTATCATGCGAACTTTGTTCGCTATCATGCTACGACCGTTGCTGGTGTCAAATAAATTTAGGCTGAACCGTACATAATAATATATATATTTTTTTACAAACAATTGTGATTTATTTGACACTATATGGTTGGTGTGTGTTACAATGTAAGTGTAAAAAAATATTTTGCTGTTAGCAAAGTTTGTTTGCTTTTTTCAGCGGTGTGAAAGGAGGAGAAAAGTTATGGTTTCAAAGACTCAAAAGATTAAAATTACGAAATTCTTATTTGTGCTTGTTTTCCCATTGGTGTTGTTTTTAACCATTGGTTCTTTTGCTTTTTCTTCTTTTGCAACAACATTTGAAAGTGTCCGTGCAGTTTCTGGAAATGGAGGAATTGTGTATGTTGGAAACAACGCAATTTACAATCATACAAGTGGAACAATGTCTGGCGGAACAGCAACCAAAGGTGGTGCCGTCTATGTTGGAGGTGGCGGAACCTTTAACCTTAAAGGTGGAACAATTTCAGGAAACTCTTCAACTGGCTCAGGTGGTGCCGTTTATGTTGCATCGTCTGGAACTTTCAATATGAGTGGTGGAACGATTACGGGCAACACTGCGAACAATGGATATAATTCTCCAATTTATGTTGAAAGTGGCGGAACACTTAATCTTACTGGTGGATCAATCACAAACAACACAACTTTGGCATCATATTATTGCAACGGAATTGAAACTTCAAGTGGTGCAAATTTGACTATTGATGGTGCAACAATTGATGGTGGTTCAAGTGGTCAACCTTTGTGGCTTAACAGCTTGAATACCTGTAAGTTTTATAGCGGAAAGATTGTGGGATCTGTTTTGTCTTTGTCAAGTATGATAGAGATGAAAACGGGTTTTGTTTTGCAAGGCTCAATGTCTTTTTCTAGTTCAAGTGGATATTTGAAAATTGTAGACTATGCAGGAACCGTTCCAACTTTGTCTATAAGTTTGGGTTCTTTTTCAGATGGTGACACGATTGTAGAATTTATTGGTTCTTCAACCAAACCAAGCCTTGATAACTTGACAATTTCTGGTTACAACACAGACAAATATTTTGTTTCTGTTGAAACGAACTCTTCTGGAAACTGGGCTGCGGTTCTTCGTGAGAAGACAATATACTTCCCAAAAAATTGGAAGAATGAAATTCAATCAACAGATTATATGACAACAACAGTTGAAGAGAGGGATATAAGTGGAATCCGATTTGAAAAAACTGCACCTTCTGGCTATTCTCAAATTGGAACACTTTCAACCGGAATCAAAGTTTACAGAAGCACCTCAAACACTTCACAAATTGCATTTGTTCATTCAGAAACAATTTATGCTCCTGCAGACAGCCAGTCTTTATTTATTAACGCATATGCAAATATTACTTCTATAACTTTCAATAACTTTAACACATCAAAAGCCACAAACATGGCATCATTCTTTATTGGTTGCAAATTTTCAACTCTTGACCTTAGCGGTTTTGACACGAGAAATGTTACAGATTTTTCAAACTTTGTTGGTTCAAGCAATCTTACATCAATAACATTTGGCACAAACTTTAAAACTACAAGTGCAACAAGTTTCTTCTATATGTTCGCAATGAACTCAAGTTTGACAAGTTTGGACTTGACTTTCTTTGACACATCGAATGTAACAAGTATGTACTACATGTTCTCGGGTTGCACGGCACTTAAAACTCTTGATGTTTCAAGTTTCAACATGTCAAAAGTTACAAGCGTTTCAGGCATGTTCAATTTTGGAACATCAAACAGAATTGAAACATTAAAAACTCCATATAAAAACACACTTGCAATTGACATTACAACTGGTTCAACGCTTTATAATGAGGCAACAGGTGATGTTGTTACAAGTGTTCCTGCAAACACTTCGGCAAGTTTGACCTATACAAACGTAAACCCACGAAAAACTCTTCCAAACAACTGGAAAACTCAAGTTGCTTCAACAACCTATATGACAACAACCAAAAGCACTGTTACTGGTATTCGTTTTGAAACAACAGTGCCATCGGGCTACACAAAAATTGGAACATTGTCAACAGGCCTTGCGGTTTATGCAAACGGAAACAACCTTGCGTTTGTAGACTCGAAAAAGATTTTGGCACCAGCAGATAGTTCATATTTGTTTTCAAACAACTCGTCGCTCACATCGATTTCGTTTTCTAACTTCGACACATCAACCGCAACAACAATGGCTCGATTGTTCTCTGGAACAAGCAGAATTTCAAGCATCGACATGAGCGGGCTTGACACTTCAAATGTAACTGATATGTCCTATATGTTCAGCACTTGCACAAATCTTTCAAGTTTGACACTTACAGGAATAAACACTGCAAAAGTTACAAGAATGTCAAGCATGTTTTCACACTGCACAGCCCTGACAAGTTTGAATTTGAACAGTTTCAACACTGCAAAAGTAACCAACATGTCAATTATGTTTGGCTATGTAACAAGACTTTCAACCCTAGATTTGAGCATGTTTGACACAAGCGCTGTAACAAACATGAACCAAATGTTCTATCAAAGCACGGGCATTGTTTCACTTGATTTGAGCAGTTTCAATATGGCAAAAGTAACATCATATACAAATATGCTCAACTTTGGCTCTTCATCGGCCTTGAAACTTCTTAAAACTCCAACCAAAAACACTGCTGCTCTTCCAATCACTTGTGCAAACTCGCTTTATGCAACTGCTGGTGGAACAAGATATACAAGCGTTCCAGCATCAACATCAACAAGCCTTGCACTTCGCGCAGCAAATACAATTTCGTTCAACTATAACAGCGGTTCTGGAAGCGAAAGTTCAAGAACCGTGCTCTATGGTCTTACAATTGGAACCCTTCCAAGTGCATCACGAAGTGGATACACCTTTAACGGTTGGTATACAGCATCTTCGGGTGGTTCAAGGTTCTCTAGTTCAACTGTTGTAACTCAAACTCAGGTGCTCTATGCACACTGGACAGAAATTGTGGTTCCAGACCCAGACCCTCCAACACCTCCAACACCTCCAACACCAGACCCACCTTCGGGTTCTTTGAGCATTAATAATGTTGAATATCTCATTTTCACAATAAGAAGTGGTGTTCCAAGTGGTCTTACTGAAACAACAGAACTTGACTATTCTTCAAGAACATTTTTTGATTCTGGCGTGAGTCCAACAGTATATGCAAACGAAACTGGAACAAGGGTTGCTTTTGTTGGCACCGCTGGGGAGTTAATTGCTCCAGATGACTGCTCAAATATGTTTGCTGAACTTATAAATTTGAAATGGGTAATTTTCAGAAACTATGACACATTTAATGTTACAACCATGGAAGGAATGTTCCAGGATTTGCCAAATCTTGAGTTTGTGGATATGATGTCCATACAAACTCCAAATGTAACTTCTATGAGGTCAATGTTCCATGGTTGTTCTGGTTTGAAACAGATTGCTTTTGCTAAATTTGATTGTATCAATTTGGATGATGCTGGATATATGTTTTATGGTTGCTCAAGTCTTGGGATTAACCCATTATATAGCGGGAATGCGGGCTTTAACGAAAGCATTCAAGCATATCCTGAGTTGAAATATACATACAATCTTACAAATGCTGAACACATGTTCGATGGTGCGAATTGGTCAACATTCTGTATGCCATATTTCTTCACTGATAATTTGTCAAGTGTGACTGGAATGTTTAATGATTGCAATGTTGAGGTCCTTGACCTTTCACAATTTAATTGCAAAAACTTTGATCCTACAGATATAGTGGATTCTGGTTCTTTGGCTCCAGGTGCTGTTTACACACCAAGATATTGTAATGTAACTTTGTTTATGCAGATATTTGGAGGAACATACAGTCTTGCGGGCGGAGGTGACATTGGAATTTTTGAAGAAATGGGAAATGAAAATGTGTCTGTTCCTTTCAGTTTGTGCTTTGTTGATACGAGTTGTACAACAATAGACACTGACACTGTTTATCAATTTGATCTTGTTTATAATGAGTGGTCTTTCCCTGAACTTGAAGCCTTGATTCAAGAAATGATTGATCGAAATTATGTTTTTAGCGGTGATAGAAATAATCTTAGGATAACAACATATTCGCCAATTGGAGATATATACTATCTTCTTCCAATCCCTTATGAAATAGAAGAAACAGTGGGTGAAGAGCCTTTTGCTGGTTGGGTTCCTGCAACTGGCAAAGATAAAGAACAATTGAACTATACTGATTTCATTGAATATTGGTATTTTGTTCAAGTAAGTTCTCCAATTGAGGCTATCAGTTGGCTGGACGAAGATATAAATGGGCCAACTTTCAACAGTGGTAGTGACGTTTCAAGTGGAAGCACGCCATATCTGCAATGGACAGAAGGTCCAAGAAAGAAACTTGCTCACGTAAGATATTTGCCATCTTGCCGTGGAAATAAAGGACAAATTTTCAGAGGGTGGTCTGGCGAATCAGAATCAAATGTTGTTGAATATTACACCAACATTGCTTCCTTTGGAAGCAACACTAGTTGGTGGAGTGATGGAATAAATGCAAACTTTAAAGAATTGAATGATATCATCACTTTGGATTATTGGGAATTGCCAAGTAGAAATTCATCGTTTGTTTCAAATGCTTCGTCACAAGAAAAAGACCTTGAAAGCATGATGAAACTTTACGAAACCAACAAACAAGAAGTTCTTATTCCAGAAGACAAAAAAGTTACAATCACTGAATTAAAGATTGATAAAATCGCATAAAAGAAAAGAAGCACGAAAGTGCTTCTTTTCTTTTGCTTTACATCTCTACCAAGCCGGAACGGATTATTTCCACTTGCTTCTGTCGTCAATGCGTTTGCGCATTTTATAGCGATAGAACAAGCCATATTTTTTGCGTGCGTCTTGCTCTGCCTTTTCATAGCGATAAACATTGCGTTTCACGGTTTTATAGAAATCTTCTTCGTTGTGATATTTATATTCAAGTTTTTCAAGTATTTTGATTGTGTATCTTTGTGCGTCACGCTCAACTTCTTGGTTGTTATACATCACCGAGTCTTCGGTTGAGTTTACATAGCCCGCAAAGTTCACTTTCCAACGTTTTTCGCGAAAGTTCCACCAATGAAGATTCTTTTTTGTCACGGCAACAAACTGTGTTGCGTGTCTGCCTTCATGAATAATTGTTTCAAGGGCGTGAAAACGAAGGTCTGGGTCAAGAAGAAGGTTTTGATGAACATATATCAACTTTTCACCATTCACAACCGAGAACATGCCAAAGCAGTTCCAATCGGCGCGCTCGTGAACGATAACGGGAATTGGGTCGCGATGGTTTTTCTTTGCAAGTTTGTTTTCAAGTGCTTGCAAAATTTCAAGTCTTTTTGATGGTGAAAATTTTCTCCATTTTCTGAGTTTGAATTTATTGTAAACAAAAAGCATATTTTTTCTCCATGCATATGTTACAATATTTTTGCTCAATTGTCAAAATAATTTGCGCACTGCTTGTGTTTTCTTTCGTGAAAGTGTAATATTATGCATATGGAATATAAAATTGTTGATGACAAAATCATATTCAAAAAAAATGACGACTTTGATGCAAAGTCAATTTTGTCATGTGGTCAAATGTTTCGCTATTTTGAAACCGAAAACGGCTTTGATGTGATTTCTGGAAAGAACCTTGCTCATATATTTGAAAATGGTGACAATGTTGTGATTCAATCGAACAATCCAAAAAGATTTGTTGAGTTTTTCGACCTTGACACTGATTATGGCGCGATTAAACAAAAACTTTCTGCCGAGCCAATTTTGAAAGAGGCAATAGAATTTGGAAAAGGCATTCGCATTGCAAAAGGTGAGCCCGAAGAAATCATTTTTCAATTTATTGTTTCGCAGAACAACAACATTAAACGCATTCAAAAAATCATAGAAAAAATTTGCGCGGTGGGGGAACCAATAAACCAAAAATATAATGCTTTTCCATCTGCAAAGGTTTTGGCAGAACAGCCAGAAGAATTTTTCAAAAATCTTGGTGCGGGCTATCGTGACAAATTTTTGATGCAAACTGCAAAAATTTTGAAAGACACAAACATAGAAGAAAAGCAAAAACTTTCAACCAAAGAATTGAATGATTGGCTGATTTCTCTTCCGGGAGTTGGGCCAAAAGTTGCGTCGTGCATTTTGCTGTTTGGTTTCAACCGTTTAGAGTGTTTTCCGGTTGACACTTGGATTGAAAAAGTATACCGAAAATATTTCTATAAAGGAGAGATGACAAGACCTGAAATATCCGCGTTTTTGTCAGGAAAATTCGAAACTATGTCTGGCATAGTACAGCAATATTTGTTCAATTATTTTCAAAAAAACAAGATAGAAATCTAACAATTAGCAGAGCAAAATTTGCCCTGCTTTTTTGTGCTATTTTTCAATGATTTTTTACATTAAAACTGTTTTGAAAATTGTGAAAAAGTAGTTTTAACACATCAATTTTTGCGTGCATAAAATTTTGAAAAGTTACTATTGAAAATGGGCTGAATATATGATATAATATTTTTGTACGTGAAAGACTTTGAACTTTTTTTTTCAAAGCAAAAAGGGGGAAACAAAATGTTTAATGCATTCGTAACACTTTTTACTCAGGCAGATGCGCTATTCTATGTTTTGTTTTCTTTGTCAATTTTGCTGTTTGTTTTAGAGGTGTTCATTCCAAGTTTCGGCATAGCAGGAATTGCTGGAATTTTAATGACAATGGGCACAATTGTAGAGCGTTGCATTACTGGCAACAACTCAACAACGCAAGTTGGTTTTTACATTTTCTGGTGCATCTTTTTGATTGCTATTTCTTGCTCACTTGTAAAAATGATTTATGTTTTGATAAGAAATCGCAGGAAAGTGAAAACCACAATGACTGTGAAGGGCAACAAAGTTCCTTCAACCGAGCAGGGCAATCCAGACTATTCATTTTTGCTTGGCAAATCTGGCGTTGTTGTTGCCGATTTGAAACCATCGGGGAAAGCCGAATTTGATGAAAAAGTTTATGATGTCACAACCACAAAAGACTATATCTTTGCGGGTTCAAGAGTCCGTGTGAAAAAGGTATATGCCTCGAAAATTGTTGTTGAAAAAATTGTATAAGGAAGGATAAATATGACAAATTTCTATGTTTTTGAAAGCATGCTTTGCCGTTTGTCTGTTGGCTGGATTGTTGGGCTTTCAGTTGTTGGAGCATTGCTTCTTGCGGCAATCATTGTTGTGCTTTGCTTGGTTCCACTCCGCTTGTGGTTCAGGGCAATTGTTTCATCTGCACACGTTCCAATGAGCAAACTTATCGGAATGAAAATGCGAAAAGTTGATGTGAATAAAATTGTTCTCACCTATATAACCGCAAGAAAAGCAGGGCTTTCAAGCATCACAATCGACGAACTTGAAACCCACTATATGGCAAATGGCGATGTTGAAAGAGTTGTGAAAGCACTTATTTCTGCACACTCTGCAAACATGGATTTGTCTGTTCAAACCGCAAAAGCAATCGACCTTGCAGGAAGAGATGTCTATCAAGCGGTTCGCAACTCGGTTGTTCCAAAAATCATCGAAACTCCTGAAATTTCCGCAATGGCGAAAGACGGAATTGAACTTAAAGTAAAGGTCAAAGTAACCGTAATTTCAAACATGCACATGCAAATTTTTGGTGCCGGAGAGGAAACAATCATTGCGCGTGTTGGTGAAGGCGTTGTTACAACAATCGGTTCTGCTGCCACACACAAAATTGTTCTTGAAAACCCAGACCTCATTTCAAGCACAGTGCTCAACAAAGGTCTTGACACTGGAACTGCATATGAAATTGTATCTATTGATATTGCAGACATTGATGTTGGAAGAAACATTGGTGCTGAACTTGACATTGCAAATGCCGAGGCGGAAAAACGAATTGCCCAAGCGAAAGCCGAAGAAAGAAAGTGCAATGCGATTGCAACTGAAAACGAAATGAAGGCAAAGGTAGAAGAAATGAAAGCGCTCGTAATCGAGGCAGAAGCCGAAGTTCCAAAAGCACTTGCAAAGGCTCTGAACTCTGGGAAAATGGGTGTTATGGACTATTATAACATGAAGAATCTTCAAGCCGACACCGACATGAGAAAATCACTCAGCAAAAAGGCGGGCGACAGTGAAAGTGAAAACACCGATTCTCCACTTATGCCATCAATGCCTTTCCCAAGAGCAAGAATCCGACCAACAACCGACAATAAATAGCAAAAAGCCTGGGCGTTGTCTCGGGCTTTTATAAATTTTCATCAATCTTTGAAAAGGGGAAGAAATGGGACTTATTGAAATCATTGCACTTTGCATTTTCGCTCTCATCGTCATAAACGTAATATGGCGAATTTTCTTCTCGAAAAAGAAGGGTGCAAAAAAGGCAGATATAAAGAAAGAGGCAAAGACCAACAAGAAAGAAGCCAAAGCCGACAAGCCTAAAACCGATAAAGCAAAAGATAAAGATTCCGATAAACAGGCAAAGGTTGAGCCTGTGCAACAAAAGGCAATCAAAGAGGCCGAAAAACAACCTGAGCCAAAGCAAGAACCCGAAAAAGAATTGACTCTTGAAAAGAAAGAAAAAGAAGAAGAGAAGAAAGGTCTTCGTGTTATCCGCAAAAAAACCGAACTGAAAATCAGCAAAACTGCACTTAAAAATGGAAGCCGAAATCCATCGGTTACAAAGGTGTTTGACAAAAACGGAAAACTTGTTCAAGATGAAGAAACAAAACCAGCCGAGCCCGAAGAACAAATGCACGTAACCTACATTAAAAAGCCAAAAGAAAAAGAGAAAGTTGAGCGTTTTGGAACTCGCGAATATGAATATTCCGAAGAAAACACCCCAGAGTTTTTCCAAATCAATGCACCAAAAGGAAGCCCTCTTCGTTCACCCACAATTGGTGACAGAACAAATTTCACCGAGCGCCTTCATGTCAGTGAAGATGGTAATTTGTCAGGAATTTCAGGCATTGGTGTTCACAAGGTTGTGGCTTCGGCATCATCACAAGCCGACGCAATTGAACAGAAAAACCAAGAGATGCTTGCAAGAGTAGACCAAAGTTTGCACAATCCTGATTTTGGCGATTTGCTTCATCAATATGATTCGTTTAACCGACAAAAACAAGAAAAAACAGTTGGTCAAAAAATGCTCGAAAAACTTGACCCCGAAACTCTGATTTTGGCAGACGCAATCAACAATCCAAGACACAAAAAGAAACATAATACAGACCATTCAGATTTATAAATAAGGAAAAATAAAGCCACCATTTGGTGGCTTTTTCTTTTTGGAAAATTTGTTTGAATGTTTTAATGGATGTTTGGATGCAAGACTTTTTTTAATCTTAAAATACATTAGTTGAAATATTGTGTGTATTTTATTTGACATGATTTTATGTGGGTGATATTATAAAGTCATAATAAATATATTTATTATGCATTAAATTATGTGAAAGTAAATGATTTTTTGCATGATAGAACAAAAGAGGATTTGTGAGAAAGAAAATCTCTAAATTTTTGCTTATGGTTTTGGTTCCGGTTGTCATGTTTATGACTGCTGGAATTTTATCGTTTTCAAATATTTCGGGAGCCTATTCTTCTGCACGCGCACTTTCAGGCAATGGCGGAGTTGTTTATGTTGGTGCAAATTCAACCCTCAACATGACAAGTGGTGGAATGTCTGGCTCAAAGGCAACAAATGGCGGGGCAGTGTATGTTGCACCAAACGGAACTTTCAACATGTCTGGCGGTTCAATCTATGGCAACATTGCAACAAACAACGGAAACAACATCAATAATGCCGGAACCTTCACCATGACCGGCGGAAGAGTTGGTGGAAAAACTATATACACAAGAGTAGATGAGAACAATAACGAAAGTTCAACTGGAAATTACATCTTATTTGGCTCATATCCAAAAACAGTCAAGACGGACAATGTTTCAATTGACACTTCTAATATTGATAGTCTTGGATACTATCTCGGTTCAGATGGGGCGCGATATGCAAAAATAAAAGCAAAACCTTATCAAGGTTCTTATGTATATTCTAATGGAACAACAATTGTGAGTGGGACTGAGTATTATTTTAAAGTTGAACCAATCAAGTGGCAAATATTGAGTGAAAGTAATGGGGAAGCAATTCTTCTCGCAGAAGATGTTTTAACGGCAAATGTTCCATTTTATATAAGTACCGACATGAATAGTAGAACCATAAATGGTACAATAGTTGAACCAAATAACTATGAGTATTCATCAATTCGTGCATGGCTTAATAGTTATAACGGTTCGGATTATAATGTTGAAAATTATTCATCATTTACCACAGGTGACTATCAAAATAATGGTTTTTATAATCAGGCATTTTCAAAAAGTGAAATGAGCATGATATTTTCGACAGAAGTAGATAATAGTGCGGCAACAACAGATAAGTCATCAACGTCATTTGCGTGCGATGACACAAGCGATAAAATTTGGATTTTAAGTTATCAAGAAGCGAATAGTTTATATGGCTTGACAGCAACAACAAGACCAGAAAACTCCAACTGACTATGCCAGAGCAAACTATGCATATTTGAATAATAACGGCAATTGGTGGCTTCGTTCTCCTAGTTATCAGGCTTTTTTGGGACATGCGACGGTGTCATATGTTAATAATAGTGGTGCTCTTACTCAAAATGATGTAAAACAGAATTGTTATGGTTCTTCTCCTGCACTAAAAATAAATCTTAATTTTGCCAATGATGAATCTGCAACCGGTTACAGCATCTATAACACTGGAACAATGAACCTTTATGGCGGAAATGTTTATGATAGCATTTATTCGTCTTCAAACATAAACACCAAAATGGAAGCAAACATTGCAGGAACAATGCACCTTGCAAATGGCGCAACCATCACTATTGAAGACTATGCAGGAACAACCCCAAACTATACAATCAATCTTTCAAACACAAGAACCGCCGGAACAATTTTAACCTTTAAAGGCAACTCAACCGAGCCTGACCTTTCAAAACTGAATATTACGGGTTTTGATACAGAAACATGCAAACTTAAAACCGAGCAAGATGCCAACGGCAACTGGACAGTTGTGCTTCATTGTTATGCTATGTGGTTTCCAAGTGATTGGGAAACACAAATTAAATCAACTAAATATATGACAACAACGATAAATTCATCAAACCTTACAAGCATAAAATTTGCTGCAACTGTTCCAGAAGGCTATACACAAATTGGAACTCTTTTCACAGGTCTTCCAGTATACAAAGGTACAACATCAAGAAGTATAGCATTTGTGTATGAAAAAATTTACGCACCAATAAATTCTGGTGAATTATTTTATAATATGTATAAGCTTCCAACATTAGACTTGGGTATTTTAGACACTTCAAAAGTGACGAACATGTATCGAATGTTTTATGAATGTAAAGAATTAACAAGCTTAGACGTAAGCAAATTTAATACTGGCAATGTTACTAATATGAAACAAATGTTTTTGAATTGTTCAAAAATAACAAATCTTGATGTGGCTAACTTTGATACATCAAAAGTGACAGATATGTCATATATGTTTGCTGGTTGTGAGAAATTAACCGATTTGAATGTAAGTGCATTTAATACATCAAAAGTAACGGATATGTTATATATGTTTCAAGCTTGTTCTGGTTTAACGAGTTTAGATTTGAGAAGTTTTGACACATCAAAAGTAACAAATATGTCTATAATGTTCGCGGGGTGTTCAAGTCTAACGAGTTTAGATGTGGGCAGTTTTGATACTTCTAATGTGATAAAAATGACTCAAATGTTTAATGGATGTTCTAGTTTGACAAATTTAAATTTAAGTAACTTTAACACCTCAAATGTGGTAGATATGGAAAAGATGTTTTCTGGTTGCCCATGTTTAATAAGCTTAGATGTTGGAAATTTTAATACGGCAAAAATTACAAAAATGTGGTTTATGTTTTCTGGCTGTCGCAGTTTAACAAGTTTAGATTTGAGTAGTTTCGATACTAGCAATGTAACATCCATTGCATATATGTTTTATAATTGTAGCAGTCTAACAAGCTTAGACATAAGCAATTTTGACACAGCAAATGTGGCGGATATGAGTCAAATGTTTTCAAATTGTAGCGGTCTAACAAGCTTAGACATAAGCAATTTTGACACATCAAATGTTGTAGATATGACTCGAATGTTTTCTGGCTGTTCTAGTTTGATAAGTTTAGATTTAAATAACTTTAACACATCAAAAGTGACAGATATGTCAAATATGTTTTATAATTGTTCTAGTTTAACCAGTTTAGAAATAAGTGATTTTAACACTTCAAATGTTACAACAATGAGTTCAATGTTTTATGGTTGTAGCAGTTTAACAAGTCTAGACATAAGCAATTTTGACACATCAAATATAGTAGACATGTCTAGTATGTTTGCGAAATGTTCAAGTTTAACCAGTTTAGATGTAAGTAATTTTAACACTTCAAATGTTACAACAATGAGTTCAATGTTTTATGGTTGCGGATTGGTAAAATCACTCGATTTTTCAAACTTTAACACTTCAAAAGTAACAAACATGTCGTATATGTTTTATTGTTGTTATGCTTTAACAACTCTTGATGTGAGCAGTTTTAATATGGCAAAAGTTACATCATATTGGGGTATGTTAAATTTTGTCTCTCCAAATAAAATTAAATTGTTGAAAACCCCATACAACAACACTGCGGAACTTGCAATCACAACTGATTCAACACTATACAATCAAGAGACGGGAGAGGTTGTAACAAGTGTTCCTGCAAACACAACAAAAAGTTTGACATATGTGAACAAAAATCCTTTCAGTTATCTTCCAAGCACTTGGAAGGATGAAGTGGTTTCATCTGATTATATGTCAACTGTTATAGATTTTATCGATGTGAGATCAGTAAAATTTGTCAACTCGTTGCCTGATGGCTATTCTAAAATAGGAACACTTTCTACTGGTTTGGCAGTTTATGCGACATCAGACTTGTCAGGCATTGCATTTGTTGTCAATAAGATTTATGCACCAGCAGATTCAACTGGATTGTTTAGAGGTTTAGAATATATAACAGAACTTGATATGAACACTTTGGACACATCGCTTGTAACAAATATGAACAACATGTTCTATCTTGTAAAAAATGTCGAGGTGTTGGATGTAAGTAATTTTAATACTTCAAAAGTTACAAATATGGGAAGTATGTTCGATTCTTGTAGATCGGTCAAAGACCTCTTGTTGAGCAATTTTGATACATCAAATGTCACAAACATGTCAAGTATGTTTTTTGGATGTTCTTTGCTGACGTCATTGGATTTATCAAATTTTAACACCTCGAAAGTTACAAACATGGGGGCTATGTTTGGTTCGTGTACAGCACTTACTGAACTTGATTTATCAAACTTTAATACTGAACAAGTAACTTCATTGTCTAATATGTTTAGTTATTGTAATGCATTGAAAAATCTTGATATATCATCGTTTGACACTTCAAAAGTAACTAATGCAAGTGCAATGTTTCAGGCTGCAAGAAGTATTGTTTCGTTGGATTTGACAAATTTCAATTGGACATCGCTTTCTTCAACAAGTTCAATGTTCGCAACAATGCCTGCACTCAAATATCTTGACATTTCAAATATGAACTTGTCAAAAGTTACATCATATACCGACATGCTTAATTTTGGCGCAAACAACTATATTGAAACTTTAAAAACTCCATATGGTTGCAAATACGACCTTGCAATAACTTCGGGTTCTAAACTTTATAATGTGGAAACAGGTGAAAGGGTGACAACCATTTCTGCAAACACTGCTTCAAGCATGACGCTTGTAAACATTATTCAAAGCATAGATTTGCCAAGCGATTGGCAAACACAGGTGGCGTCGGCAACATATAATATGAAAGAAGCGGTTACTGTTGCAAATTTGACAAGTGTAAAATTTGTTTCAACTGTTCCAGCGGGTTACACAAAAATTGGTGAACTTTTAAACAATTTGCCAGTTTATGCAAATGCAGACAGAACTGCAATTGCGTTTGTTGCAGGAAAGAAGATTACTGCTCCTGCCGATTCGACTGAGTTGTTTTATGGCATTACAAGTGTAACATCGTTTGATTTTGAAGTTTTTGACACATCAAGTGTAACCGACATGACTCGCATGTTTATGAACTGCAATAAACTTGTTGATGTTGACTTTTCACCATTTAACACTGAAAATGTAACCAAAATGAACTATATGTTCCGCAGTTGTTCAAGCCTTGTGACTCTTGACCTTTCAAGTTTCAACACAGCAAAAGTTCAAGATATGAACTCAATGTTCAGTGTGTGTGGAAGTCTTGTATCTTTGAATGTCTCATCTTTTGACACTTCAAAAGTAAATGACATGACTTCTATGTTTAGTTCTTGTTCAAAACTTGTGAATATAAGTTTAGCAAACTTCAACACATGTAACGTTTCTTTAATGGATAGCATGTTCTTCAGTTGTTCAAGTTTGGTGAACCTTGATTTGAGTAATTTTGACACAACAAACTTACATTCTGTTTCATATATGTTTTCATATTGTGCAGGGCTCAAAACTCTTGACCTTTCAAGTTTCAATTTGGCCAAAGTTTCACAATATATGGGCATGCTCAATTTTAGTGAAAACAACCATATTGAAACTTTCAAAACTCCATATGGTTGCAAAGTGGCACTTGCAATCACATCTGGTTCAACGCTTTACAATGAAAGTGGGGTGGTTGTTTCAACCATTTTGGCAAACGCTTCTGCAAGCATGACTTTGTCGTCGATACCTTCACCAGTAACTTTTCCAACCGATTGGAGAGCACAATTGACTGGCTCAACAATGACAACAACCATTGTCGCCGACGATTTGACGAGCATTGCTTTTGAAAGATCTGTTCCAACTGGCTACACACAAATTGGAACAATTGCAACATCAATTTTGGTGTATAAAAGCACCTCGGTTGACACCGACATTGTGTTTGTCTATGCTGGAAAAATCAAAGCACCAGTTGATAGTTCGAGTTTGTTTAAAGGGCTCACAAAACTTGTGAACCTTACATTTAACAACTTTGACACATCAGACACGACAAACATGTATAGTATGTTTATGTTATCAAAGCCTTCTTCTCAAAGTGGTTTCATTGCAAATGCAATTGTCAATCCGGAAAAAGTTAATACTTATAACACAACACTTGAAAATCTTGATTTGAGCATGTTTAACACATTAAAAGTTATAAATATGAGTGCTATGTTCTATGGTTGCAAGGGGCTCAAAACTCTTGATTGTTCAAGTTTTGACATGTCAAATGTCACAAATTTGGTGAATATGTTTTACTTTACAAAGGATAATAAAATAGAAACACTAAAAATGCCATATAACAATACTGGTGCAATCCCTATAACAACTGGTTCGGAACTTTTTGGAGATACCGCCGATCAAGTAACTTTGATTCCTGCAAACAATGTAAAGGGAAAAGTGTTGGGAACTAAAGTGTCAATACATTTCGTATTTACTCAAAGGAACTTTGGTGTTGATACGCCGGCTGGTATTGCCGAGATTAAATCAGGGTCAAGCAGTGTGAAAGTTCTTAAAGTAAGAAGGGGCATGTCGTGGGAAGAAATTTGTGATGAATATAATTTGGTGGCTGTTGGTCAAACTTTAAGTGGTGAAAATATGACAACTGCCCAACTTAAAGAAAATGCATATAAGTGGTGGACTATTTTCGGAGAGGTTGAAGGAACGGAAAAGAATCCAATTTTCAGAAAGGGTGGAACGGTAAGTGAAATCGGAGTTGATGGATTTAGAATAGAATTTTTCTATGATTCTATGTATTGTCTTTCAGTTGACACCGAAATAGATGTCTACGACGAGAAGCGAAAGAAGAGGATTCGCAAGAAACTCAAAGATATTTCATACAAAGATAAGTTGCTTGTTTGGAACTTTGATAAAGGTTGCTTCGACCTTGCAACTCCGTTGTTTATTACAAAGCCACAAACCACAACACG
>JABLTK010036250.1_pt1 | contig 41459 bp, 35 predicted proteins | sample 7160131 | NCBI WGS metagenome assembly JABLTK01 (sample SAMN14651221, study PRJNA627086) | human gut metagenome | isolation source: feces | host: Homo sapiens
GAGGCCGGGTTCCGACGATAGCACAGGCCCTCCCGCACTTCGGTGCTCATGGACGACCGTCACCGATTCCGAGCTCCGCCTGCATCGGGTATAGGTGGGAAGCCTTTTCCGGATGTTTTTTTATGCCCTTTTTCGCACCGCTGGTTCTGCCGCTTCCTTTGCAGGGGGAATAAAAAGGTGTAGTATATAAGCATGTAGTCAAGGACAAGGAGGCAGCTGTGCATACATCAGAAATTGTTTTGCAAACACTCAAAGAAGGAAACGCCGCGTATGTAAAGAGCGGTGCTTTTGCCGGAGACATCTCCCCGGAGAAACGTCTTGCCCTGACCGGCGGGCAGTCTCCCCGCGCTGTGGTCATCACCTGTGCGGACTCGCGCGTCATCCCCGAAGTCATCTTCTCCTGTGGTCTTGGGGAGCTTTTCACCATCCGCATCGCTGGAAATGTGATCGACGTCCACCAGCTCGGCTCCATCGAGTATGCCGTATCCCATTTGAAAACGCCCCTCGTCGTCATCCTTGGCCATACCGGCTGCGGCGCTGTGCAGGCCGCGCTCCATGGCGAAGCCGACGGACACATCCGCTACATCGTAGATACCATCCGGGAAGCCATCGGTGAGGAAAAAGACCCTCGTGCGGCCTGCCATCTGAATGTCCTCTGCGCCGGCAAGGAGATCCGCGCTGCCTTTTCCGCGGAAGAGGATCCTCTGCTCCGAGAGGAGCAGGTCGCCTGCGCTGTATACGATATAGAAACAGGCAAGGTCGAGTGGCTGGATGAGGATGACTAAGAGAATACGGCTTTCAATAAAAACGCCATGCAGATCCCGACGGATCCGCATGGCGTTTTTTTATGGGAAATTCAAAAGGATCCCGGCTCAGCCGTGGATTTCTCTCAAAGGATACGACCGCCCCGTGAGAGAGCGTGCGCCCTTTTCTGTGATGACATAGGTGTTTTCCGTCCCGACCATGCCGAGCCCAGGGAGCGCGATTTTCGGTTCGACGGCAAACGTCATACCAGGCTCGAGCACCTCCTTGAAGCCCTTTGCCAGAGCAGGCGCTTCATCCATCACGAGCCCGATGCTGTGTCCGAGAAATTTGCCCCCGTTCATGAAGTCATCCCCATATATATTTTGAAACTTTTCCATCGGTTTTAGATACAGATTTTCGATCGATTCTCCCGGCTTCATCAAAGAGACAACCTCCTCCTCCAGACGAAGACACTCCTCCTGCGCCTTGAGAATGGCGTCCGCCTCCGGATTCTTCGCCAGTTCCCCGAAGTAGTAGACCACCGTCTTATCTGTATGATAGCCATCAAAGCCGCAGGGAATATCGAGATAGACGAGCCGTCCCTCTTTCAAGTGGCGAAAAGCATTCCCGATGGACTGCACCGCGATGCAGGTCCCATCCGTACCTCCCGGACCGTCAAACCCCGTGCGGACAAGACCACTCTTACCGAAGGACGCCAGCCCGACGGCCTCTTCCCCCAGAGACTGATTGAAGCGCGCCGTACCATGAGAACCGCGGATCACCATTTCCTTGTAGATCTCGATGGCAAGCTCCGCCTCACTGATGCCCGCATGGATGAGCTTCGGTGCGACGACATCCAAGACCGTTTCATGGATACTTCCCGAACGCTCCATCTGCGTGATTTCATAGGCACTTTTCCGAAGGCGCAGATCCTGCATGACATCATCCAGCGGCAGCGCCTTCTCGAAAGGAAAATGCTTATGAAAAAGCTTCATCCAGTCCAGTGTGGTCTTCTTCGTTTCCACATAGATCCCCTGAGGGACATGTGAATAAAAAGCCGCCGCCTCGCGGAAGCTTCGCATCGGACGGATATCACTGAAGTGAGACTCGTTCGAAGCGCGCGTGAAATTTCGCCGCACCCACAGGACCGCATCCGCCGGAGTGATGATGAGCGCTCCCTCCTGCATCGTCCCCGTGAAATAATACATTGCTACCTTATGACTGATGACCGCCATCTCCCAGTCCGGATGACGCGCATCCATGAGTTTCCGAAATTTTTCCAGCCGCTGTTCCAGCTCCTTTGCCGGGACCGGACGGATCGCATCCGTCAGAACGGACGCCTGCTCCAGAATCGCCATATTAGCTCCTTTATGTCTGACCAATTCATATTTAACCTACTACGATTGTAGCAAAGATGATGTATCCCTGCAATGAAAAAGCCGGCGCGCATGTGGGACATGACACGCCAGCTTTTAAGGAAACATAGATCATCGTATCTTAAAATTCACCGGCAGATAGATCGTGCAAGCCATAGGCTGGCCATGCGTATCCAAAGCAGGCGAAAAAGTCCAGCGATACACCGCCTCGACCGCCGCCCGGTCCAAAGCCGCACTGCCGGAACTGCCGGATACAGAGACCGCATCGACTCCGCCGGAAGCATTGACGGTGATCCGCACCTGCACGACCCCGGACGTACCATCCAGCATGGCTCGTCCGGGATAATCCGGCTCCACATAGGATACAACCGACGGAGGCGTGACAGGAACCCCGCTCTGAGAACCAGATCCCTCACCATCACCCTGTCCGCTGCCTTCCCCTTCGTCAGCTCCCTGCCCCGTCGCATCGCCTTCCCCGCTTCCCGATCCACTTCCAGCTCCAGATAGAGAAGCAGCCATTTCAGTGCCCGAAGCAGAGGACGAAGCCTTCGTGTCAGGCAAGGTCGCAGGCTGAAAGACTTCCTCTACTACAGGATCCTCCTGCTTTTCCATGATAGGGAAATCTTCTGTCACATCCTCTGCCGTGGGTTCTTCCTCTTGTGTCGATAGAGATGGATGATCCATCTCCGCCGTTTCTTCTACCGGGGAAGGAAGCGCCTTTTGTCCGCCGCCAGCCTGCCCTCCCCCGTATTCAGGACGATTTCTATCGGCTCTTGAGAAACAGGCGGTTTCAGAAATAGAAATCCAGCCATCCCCAGCCATAGAGCCGCCCCCACATGACACAGGACAGTGACAGCCAGACTGATGCCATACCGCTTCGTTTTCTGCTCCAACGCACGCTCCTCCCTTCCTTTTTACCGCCTTGTTTTCACACAACTGCCGTCAGAAAATAGGAATGACCATCTCTTCTATCGATCAGTGGCCAAAGAAAAGCGAGTCACGCCAGCGCCCTTGCATGCATCCAGCAGATGCATGATGGTATCATAAGATGCCTCTTTCTCTCCACGGAGCATGACAGCAAAATCCGGATCATTCGCTGCCGCCTGCCGCATCCGCTCCAGCAGAAGCGGCTCTGTGATCCGCTCATCCGCCAGATACAGCGTCCCATCCGCTTTGACAGTGACAGTCCATCCACTCTTCTTTACATGTTCACTATGTTCCGCCTTGGGAAGGACGACAGGGATCGTTTGTATATTTGACATATACATGGTACTGACGACAAAGAAAACGAGCAGCAGAAAAATGAGATCGATCATCGGACTCAGCATCAATCCCGGCGCCGTGGAAAGACTTCTTCTTCTCCGTCTCATCATGATCCCCCGCCTTCTTTAAGTCGGGCAGCCAGTACGTCCGCGATGGTATCCAGATTCAGTGAAGCATTCCTGCAGCGATGAGACAGATACGCATGGACACAAGTCCCTGCTATCGCAATGATCAGCCCGAAAATGGTGGTAATCAGCGCTTCAGCCAGCCCCGAAGTGACACCCGCCGTATTCGTCATCTGGCCCGCCATCGAGGCGAAAGTCCCCATCATCCCCGTGATCGTCCCCAAAAGCCCCAGCATCGGCGAAAGACCTATGACCACGCTGAGATAGTCCAGATGACTTTCCAAACGCGCGACAGCACGATCCGCCAATTCATAGGTGACCGATTCCACTGCTTCTCCATAAAGACCCGCATCATCGATGATCCGGCAGGCCAGAGAAGCCGCATCCCCGCTCACAACGCCCGCCATATCACGGGCTTCCTTCCTTTTTCCCGCATTCATCAGCTGACAAAACTGTAAGACAAAGGCCTCTGGAGAAATCGCCTTCCGATAATAGAGAATCCGCTCTACCGCGATAAAGACCACAGCCATAGAGCAAAGGAGTAAAGGCCACATACACGGCCCGCCTCTCATGAAATATGCTATCGTTGTCTGAAACATAGGCCACCTCCTAGACAAGCCTTCGGGAAAACGCTTAGAGGAAAGGCAGATTAACGATGGGCTGCCTGCTGTTCGCTTTTCTTTCCTACACTTTTCTGGTACTCTATAAACCGCTCCCCGATGCGGTACATAGCCTGAACAAAAGAATTAGATGGAATTTTTTTATATATTGGTTCCCGCTTCGCTTCACTGATCAGCTGATGTTTCTGGTCATAAATCTCCACCTGCGTGATGGCGTATTCCTCCTCGTGCATATGAAAATGCAATTCCATCTCATTACAGATAGGCAGACTCTCCCCTTGCAGCTTGTCTGCATATTGCTTCTTCAATCGTTCCAGTACGTTTCTATCTTTATAAATAGCACGAACGTTCATGACTAACTCATTGGGATCATCCGGATTTAAATGCCCTGTTTTCACATTCAGACTATACTCTGCCAGATCACTGACAAAGACATCCCCCCACTGCATAGCATATTCCTCTTCCGGCGTGAGCGGTTCTTTGGCATTCATCTCATAGATGGGTCGGGGAGTATCCCCCGCAGGGGATTCTTCTGCATCCACCCCGAAGAGCGGACACAGAAGAAATACTGAAAACACAGGGGCTAGTATCCAACAAGCCTTAGAATGCATAGCGGATGCCTGCATTCAGTTTCCACTGCATTTCATAGTCGCCGCCAAAGCTGCGGGTGATATCTGCATAGAAGAGCGAGGAGCCGCCAATCTTCCAGGTACCGCCGAGCGCGAGTTCAGCCCAGGTATCACCGAAGTCCTGTTTAATGGTGATTGGAGTGCCGTTGCTTTCGCTGGTATAAGTCGCGGAAGTATCCCCATCAAATTCATGGAGGACACTTGCCTTCAGGTAATAGGAACTCCGGTCAGTTGTCTTACCAGCTGCAATGCCCAAGCGGCCGATGAAGCTATCCATGCCATCCTGATGAATGAACATTTTTTCATTGCCCGCAAAATTGCTGCTTCCTGTGTAATCATCGCTTCCCAGCTTGGAGTAAGACAGCTGGATCTGCGGTTCCACATAGCCATGGCTGCTTCTAAAGCGTTTTCCATATTCTAAGGAAAGGCCATATCCATTGGCACTATACTTCCCATCCAATTTCTTTCCATCGGCATTGTAGACGGAGTAGTCATTTTGCGTATGACCAAATTTCCCTACGATGTCCAGATACTGCCCGTCCTCAAAGGTTTTCGTGCCATAAAGACTTCCCAGATACTGCTTTGGATCTCCGCTGCCGCCATAGCGGTAGGATGCGTCACCATCGTTGTAGTCAAAGGCCGCCCCGATGTGCCAGCCGGAAGCCAGCGCATGATCAGCGCCGACCTGCGCGCCCCAGAAGCTGTTGCTGGTGTACGCATGGTCTTTGTCGTACTTCGCTTTCCCTCCATACGTTCTCGCCCAGATACCATCGGATGCACCCATGCGAATATCTCCCATGCGTTGCATCATATCCGTCATGCCGCTTCTCCATGCCAGCATCGAAGTCGTCATAGCCGACTTGACACTCTTCATCATGCTGGTTTCCATCGAGCCTACCGTGGTTCGTGTCCCATCTTCATTCGTATACGTAGCACTGCCATCTGCATAATTTTCTACCGTCATGGCCGGCATCGCAAACATAGCTCTAGGCCGAGCCATGGCTCTTGCCAAAGCTCTCCCCTGTCCCAGAGAACCAGCCCCGGTGGATGCGTCGAAGGAAATCGTACCTGTACGAGCCACGGACCGCGTTGTCAGTCCCTCATTGACCTTCACCGTGCCTGTCAGATTCCGTTCCCCTTCGGCATACCCTGTATACGTCAGCTTCTTAGCCAAAGTTTCCATCGCTTCTCTGTCAGAAAGCCCCGCTCGATCCCCGCTGACGGTCATTGCCGACTGCGGAGCCGCCGCACTGATGGTGACGCCCGCTCCATTTTTCGTCATAGTACCATAGTTCACCGTAGCATGGCCACTATAGTTATCGATGGTGATCGCTTGATCCGACTTCTGGTTGATGATACCCGCATTTGCTGTCGTGCTGCCGCCTACGAACTTAGTAATGTGGCTAGCCCCATTGGAGCCCACATCTTCATTATCTTCTGCATAGCGGGTATTCCGGGCTTCGTTGGTCCATGTTGCGCCATTCTGCAGCCACATATTGACCGTGCCGCCATTGTCCACGATACCATGGAGATAGGAGTCGGATGTCGTCAGAGCCATATTGACATGGGCTCCAGAGCGGGCAAAGACATCCCCATTCAGCTGTACCTTCTGTGTGCCGGGGGCGGTACCTGCTGTGCCAGTATTCACGTTAATGGTGCCCTGGTAAGCTCCCAAAGTATAGTACCCGTAGTTTCTGCCAGATGGTACATGGATCGTGCCGCCACCGATAGATACTTTGCTTCCTGCTGCATTGACCGTGATGCCATTGCCATAGACATCCATGTTCGCCAGGCCTTTGACCTCGACCTCACTATTCTTGACACTGGTCAGGATTCCCGCATTATTGAAACGGGAATATACATTTTCTGGATTTAAGCCGATACCCCAGGTCGCACTGTCTGCGCCTTTGATATTCAGATTCCCATCCAGTGTGATTTTATTCGTCCCGGCAGCCGCATCACTGGCTTCTCCCCAGCGATCTGTCTTCTGGATAGCGATACCATTGCCGCCATAGCCTCCGGACATAGCAATGTTCGTCGTCGGTGCATGGATCGTAATGCTGCTTGCCCCGTTGGCTGGCGCATCCAGCCAGATGCCATTTGTGAGAGAATTGCCCCCAGTCATGCCTTTAGTAATGATATTCAATTTACCAGCGGTGACAGTCACATTCTTCCTGTTACCAGCGTAAATACCGGAAGGACTGCCGATCGTATGAGAAGACTGAAGCTGGAGGGTGTTGCTGCCTGCATTGAGAGTCACATCATTGCCAGAATGCGCATCTACCGCAGCCAGTACATTGGTTGTCAAATCGCCGGTTAAATATTTACTTTTATCTACAGAAATAACATAGTCATCATCGAATGAATATGTCTTATAATCACTGGTTACACCATCTTTTTTATATGTAGTATCTTCACTGCTTCCTGTAATTTTAGCGGTGTTATCAATGCTATCTTCATCGGTAATATATTCTGCATCTGAATTTTTAGTTGCTGTTACAGAAATTGACGGAGTTGTTAATCCTTCTGACTTCACCGCAGTCAAAGTCGCTTTATCCCCGTAAACGGTATCTGGCTGGAGCATGGCCATGAAGTTGTACTGTGACATGCTGCTATTACCAAAATCCTTAGCCGCCCAGGAGTACTTCGGGGAAGTATCTCCGTCCGTATAAACCAGAAGATTCTGTCCCGCTTCTACCCACAGTCTATGGGTATACATTTCGGCATTGAGCTTGCCGAACCAGCCATCATAGGTGCCCGAATGGACGATTGTCCAGTCCTTCGGATTTGTCGCATACAGGTTAGATACAGTCGTCTGGTAAATGGTCGTATCAATGCCACCTGCGCTTCCCAGGTTAAAGCACATCACGTAAGCGGTTCCATTTGGTAAAATTTTAAGATCCCGGAAATCCTGACCTTTGGCTTTTACACTACTAGGCATAGAAATAGTACGACCATTTTCCTTGCTTAAAGCTCCGTTATTCAGGGAAGCTGCTGTAATGGAACTCTCCGTATTCCCTTCACCATATTTTTGGTCACCACCAATTGCAGATACAAAAATATGATCATTATATAAATTAATACGAGACTGGTCTGTATTTTTACCAATTCTTACAAAATCGTTTGCTTTATGAGATAACGAGCCATCGCTATTGATGGTGTAGTGGAATAAGAAACCATCATCATAATTGTAATATCCACCTTGTTTGTTTACGCTTGCCTGAACATATAAATCATTCCCACGAACGATAATTCCTTCACCATGTGCACTTGCAGCAGAGGTATATTCCGTAGTCGATGATTCTCCGGTATCTTTTGCAGCTTTCAGTAAACTAATCGCCTTTGTCTTATCTTCTGTCAAAGCATTCCCGGATATCGTCGCAACGGTAACTATACCTTTATCATATCCTGTAGCATACAAAGTATTTCCTTTCGCCGTTACACCATGCGGATTTACCGTAGTGGTTAATTTTCCAGATGCACTAGCAGTATTCCAGTCCCCATTGACATCTAATACTTCATTGGGTTTTAAATTTGTATCACTATACGTGTATTGACGAAGAAAAATTTTACTCTGTCCATTGAGATTGAAATTAAAGACACCGGGATCTCCATTCAAGTTTTTAGTACGAACGGAGTGCGGTATCCCATCTACCGTTGTTGTTACGCGGGATCCAGTAATGCTTCCCATAATGCTGGAAGAATAATTTGAAGGAATTGTTACCATAAGATTGGCAGCATCAGTTGCCATCTGCAATCCCCAGGTAGATCCTGTAATCAATGCAGCAACGATTATCGCCTGTTTCATTTTGGTAGAGTTATTTTTTAACATAGCAATCCATCCTTTCATACTTTAAAATTCATAATGAATAGTTGCATAATAGGTTCTTCCTTGTAATGGGCATGCTGGATTTATATACATATCATCTCCTATCAATATTTTTTGCTTAGGATTTTGGTTAAATATGTCATTACATCCCAAAGTAAATTGCCATGCTTTATTGGGCTGCAACTTAATGCCAGCATTAACAACAGTCGTACTTGGCGTTGGGCATCCAAGGTCAAATTTATCCTTTGATGCAATTCCATGAAGGGTATATGTGTAAAACTTTCCGATATAGTGTGCTTCACTAAAAAGTGTAAACTTAGGACTTGGGAACCAGGATAGTCTTACATTTCCTTCCCATTCAGGTTGATAAGTAGCCCGCGATTCATACCATTCATCATCTCCGCCAGGTATATTCTTATCAGTTTTTGCCATGGCATGAGTATTAGTATAAGTAGCTTCCAAATCTACGCTAAAATGATCCCATTTTAAACCACTTTGCAATTCAAAACCATGAACTTTACCTTTGCTATCGTTGGTATAGCAGAAGAAGTCTTTAGCCATTCGACGCAGTTGTAGCATTCGCTGTGTATCTCGCCAAAAATAAGTTAATGTCACATAAGCATCTGATTTTCCGAATTTGCCATTCCAAAGCGTACTGAAGTCAAACTGTTTTCCATATTCCGGCTGAGGAAAAGCTGCTGTATCCCATCCTTTATGCGGCATCGGCAAAATCCCTGCACCATCTCCTGCAATTTCATACATATTAAGCAGTCGATAGTAAGTTCCGCCCGTCATGCGAAAAGTCAGATTATCGTTGACATTCTTCTTTAACGCCAACTGCCAGGTACCCTTCCTGTCTCTTTGGCTATCGCGTGGGTGAAACCACTTGATGGCATTGGCAGAATTATCTGGAATATCTCTAAAATTCTTAGAATCACTATACCCAACAATAGTAGACGAATTGAATCTCCATGATGGCGTAAGGAACCAGGAGGCTTTTTTATCCAAGGTAATGGTATCCTGCAATTGGATATTCAAAATTTTTTGCTCATATCGGTTTCGTACACGCCAGGTAGGAGCCAACCATTCCCAAAGCTCTTTCGTATTCAAAGCCCTGTTCATATTATGTCCATCAATGTTCATTTTTTCGTATGAATAATTGGCTTGAAATTCTAAGATTTGTCTTTCAGACAGTTTATAGCTCCCATCCATCTGCAGATTATACTTATTAGAATTATACTGGCTCCAACCTCTCAATACAGAATTTCTCCATGTATCTGCTTCTGAACTAGCAGACAACTCTGGAATGTCATTTCCATTTTCATCCCATGGATAGTACAATTTGTGCTCAGCATTATACTTTTTTTTCTGATGCTGATAATCCACAAACCAGCCCCATTCTAATCGACCATGCTGCTGACGGTTTTGTAGCATCAAATCGTAAGTATCCATAGTTTGTTTTCTGCTATCTGCAAAAAAGTGGTCATATACATCTGTTCCAGCTCCCACATCCCATCCCTCGGAAGCGACCTGTTCCATTCCCCAAAGAGAATCCGGTAAATGTCGGTTGATATGGTTATAGGAAGCTTTTACCATCCAGTTATCATTTTGCCATTTGATCAAACTGCTGATATTTTTTCTGTCGTTGTACTTTCTATGTCGTTCTGCTTTCGCTTTTTCTAAAGCTTCCGCATTTTTTACTCGCAGCTCTTCTTCGCTTAATTTATACTTTAGGTCTCTATATACTTTCCCATTGGTATCAAGCGAATCTTTTTGCGCTGCTTCAGCATTTTTTATACGGTCAATTTCTGCATCAGCCTTTTTATCTACTTCTGCATAAATTTTATCATCTACCTCGGCTTTAGCATCAGGATTATCTGTAAAAAAAGGAGATGAATTATCATTCCAAGCATCTTTAAGTTTTCCTGTCAACATTTCGCCAAGTCTTTCTTTTTGATATTCAAGACTTTCCTTATCATCGTCAGTTAAACTTCCCTCATTTTTTCTTTCTCTAATAATTTTTGCATTTTCTTAAAAGTATTTGCAAACGCTTTCTTATATCCAGCCCCGCCCTTCGTAACATATATATCCGCATGGTCTTTACAATAGTATTGATATGCTTGATTTAATAAATTTTTATCCGCATAATTGGAATCATCTTTCCATGTTTTATCAACTTGAGCGTCCTCTCTTGCTTTTTCTTTTGCATATTCAATTTCTGCCTGTATCAGCCCGCCGCTACGGACAAAGTCCAACCACCCTTCACTATTAACTTGTCCGCTACTATCTACAAACTTGTCATATACTTCTTTTGATATACTCCCTTCTCCGTTATTGTACAGGCTATCAATATTAGTTTTATGAAATGTATTTGAATCCGTCATCTTAGTATAAGCTTCTACACCACGCAAAGCATTTTCATAACTTTCTCTGTAAGACGCCCTTGCTATATCTGAGTCCATAGTATAGTTATGATACGGAAAATCCCCTTTCGCTGCTTCATAGTTCAGACCCACGAGCAAGCTGCCAGAGGCGAGCGGGCTCACTACTTCCAAGCTGGCGCTCTTTCCCCCGAAAGAGGCTTTGCCGAGTTCTGCCGAGATATTCGCCTTGGTCGGTTTCTTTGTCACCACGTTAATGACACCGCCGATGAAGGTCCCGCCAAAACGAGCCGGGATATATCCGCGGTAAACTTCGATGCGTTCTACATTTTTGACCGGAATGGTGGAGATATCGACAGCTGCATCACCGCCGAGGTTCGTCATGACACCATCGACAAAGACGCCGACCTGTGCTGCGGTAGAACCACGAACAGTGACGACGGTATACTGTCCCTTGCCATTCACTTCACGCACATGCACGCCTGGGACCATTTTCAGTAAATCAGGAAGATCCTTCTGCTCACCCTTATATTCTTCAGGACGAATGACCGTGACGGTACCTGGAGAGAGTTTGGATTCCCAATCCGGGCGTTTCGCTTCGACAGTGATTCCTGCCAGTTCAAATTCCGGAGCATCGGAAGCAGACAACGCCTCTGCTGCTCCTACCCCCCCGAAAAATTGTTTGCGATGCTGCACAGCGTCGCAAACACGGCCGTACCTAAGATGTGTAAATAGTGTTTCCTATTCATCATATGTACCTCTCTTCCCTGAAGAAACGGTGCTTTCTCCTCATCACCGTCTCTCCGACCGATACAAAAAAGCCGCAGAAAAGCAGGCTGTGCTGTGTACCCATTTCAGGGCACAAAAGCACGCTCTGTATCTGCGGCTATTCATTCGATAGCTTTTCGATTTTCAGGAAAATCATAGGTCTGATCTCGCAAAGAGGCTCTGCTACGCGGTTTCTCCCAGGCAGTGCTCTTTTGAAGCCGTACATTCTTTTCATTTCTTTGTGAGGCGCTGCGCCTTTCACACTTTTTGCAAGCACGGCTTCGAGTTGTCAACCCATGTCCCTGACTTTGAACGAGCCAGGTTTCCTGCAGTAGAAACAGGCAGGCACTCTGACTGAGTTCCTCGCTTCTCATGTCCTCGTGACGGACTTGCCATGAGAGAGCTCCCCATACAGTTGCGGAACAGTGCCGGATTCTCACCAGCTTCCCCTGTCCTGTTTCCTATGTAGTTGTCGAATTATGTATCAGAAAATATAAGTGTGAGCTTTATCGCATCTTATAAAACACAAATCAGCTCTTTTATCATTATAATGGTATAACTGATAAAACGCAAGCAATCTCTAATAACTAAATAATAAATTGTGTGTATAGCATTAATTTTAAGCGTGCTTTGTCTCTCTTTTATATCATCGCGCAAGCCTGACGCATGGGCCTATGAAGACGCATAAAAAAACATCCGTATTTCTATAAAAGAAGTGCGGATGTTTTTCATGCCGGAAGTCTTTCATTGTTTCCCATACACGACGCCGGAGACGACGGAGAGCTTTTTCCCGAGATCTTTATATTTTTCCTCGTCATACTCAGCATAGCAGATCTCCTCGCCCTCGCCCGCCTCAGCGAGGACATGCCCCAGGGGATCGATGAAGCGGGAGTGTCCGCCGAGGACGACATCCTTATAGGTACCTGCCATATTGACGGCGCAGATACAGATGCCGTTCTCGATGGCACGGGCAGCGGAAAGGACACGCCACTGGAAGATATGCTTCTTCGGCCAGGAAGCGGGCGCAAGGACGAGGGTCGTCCCGGCCTTTGCCATTTTTCTCCACATCTTAGGGAAATAGAACTCATAGCAGACAGCCATCCCCGTCTGGATGCCATGGATCCTCGTCTGCATGAGCGCATCCCCCGGACGAAAGAGCTTGGCTTCGAGGTACCCTTGGAAAAGATGCCGCTTGCTGTACTCTGCGATGCACTTTCCATCCGGTGCAAAAAGGAAGCCTGTATTCCGTATGATAGCACCGTGACGGATCGGAAGTGTCCCCGGAGAGAGCGTCACACGGTGCGACCTTGCAAAGTCAGAGAGCTTTTCGAGAAGCAGAGCATGGCGGGAAAGGATATGCTCTTCGAAGTGATGAAAATTATAGCCGATCGTCCACAGCTCGGGGAGCACGAGGAGGTCGCTCTTTTCTGCCGCTTCTTCCATCATGGAAAAAGCACGACTGATATTTCTCTCCACGTCACCGGAAGCGGACGCCATCTGGATCATTGCGATACGCATGGGATACTCCTTAAAAACGAAAGAGGAGGCAGAGAAGAAGCCCTGCCGTATCAAAAAGGCTGTGAAGCCATCCTTCACAGCCTTTTGTAAGTCAAATGTAAGGGAAATGCCCACCGATCACAGCACGCGATTGGCTCCCATGTAGCGATCATGCCAGTAACCGCTCTTCATGGTCGCGACCGCGACGCCCTGGCTGCTCGTGGCACTGATGAAGTAACCGTCACCGAGATAGAGCCCGGAATGAGAGATGCCCTCGGCATAGGTCTGGAAATAGACAAGATCCCCGGGCTTCAGTGCGTTGACAGATACCTTGCGGCCTGCACTATACTGTTCATCCGCTCCGCGGGGAAGGACGATGCCCTTCCGGTTGAATACGTACTGGATGAAACCGGAGCAGTCGAAGCCTCTGGGTGTCGTGCCGCCAAACTGGTACGGTACGCCGACATATTTCTTTGCTTCTTCCATGATGGCTTTCACTGTCGAAGACATCGCGTTTTCATGGTGCCACTGAACGGTCGCATCATCGATGCCCATAAAAGTCTTGTGATTCGCCTCGTGTCCGGCCTTGCGTGTCGATTTCTCCGGCGCCCAGCTCATTGCCTTTCCCATCAGGGCTTTGTATGTCGCAGGCCCCACGATCCCATCGACGTCCAAATGCTTTTTGAACTGGAATTTCTTGACCGCAGCCGAGGTCTGGCTGTTATAGTTACCGTCCGCTTTCAGGCGGTAGCCATTGGAGATCAGCCGACGCTGAATGTTCTGCACTTCCGGTCCTCTGGAACCTACCATGTAGTCTGCCATCGAAATCTGCCCCGCCCCGAAAGCAAGAAATCCTGCCAGGAGCAGTGCGCTGCACTTTTTCTTCATACGCTGCACTTCCTTCATCCTATTTTCTTCTATCGCTATCCGTCTATTCGATTGTCAGTCTCAATTTCCTTTCTATTGTAACATAATTATAAGAAATCGCAAAGGGGAAAAAGGCGGCTCCTGATTTTCTAAAGGAAACGCTGAGCAAGCCTAAGTTTGAAAGCAGGGATGAGTGGCTAGGGATTAGGGATTAGAAGCAAGCGGTGATCGAAATAGCGCAAATGGTGAGCTGACCGTTCTGCAAGAGAGATCTCTCGGCTACGCTCGAGATGACGACGGCGCGAAGCGCTATCAAAACTCTGCGGCGCTTCATTATTTTTTGCGCCGCACCACCATTTCACATTTCTCATTTCTAATTTCTCATTCAAGCGAAGTTTTCAAAAGGAATCAGTGGGCACGCCCGCGGGTGTGCCCTATATGAGTCACTAGTCACTTAGTCACTTTTCCCCTCTTCATTCCCGAAAAGATCATCGCGGCTTTCTCCGTACACTTTGCCGCTGATGAAGTTCCGATCCACCATCATCTCGATGTGATAATGCGGATCGATCGAGAGGAGCTCTTTCTGGAGTGCCTGGTAGATTTCCCGATCTGTCTTTCGGCATGCGCCCTTGAGCTGGACTTCGAAGGAGATATGAATAGTATCTCCCTCTTCTTCGGCGAAGAAATCATGGTAAGACAAAGGCAGGCCGGAGCGGTAAATGGCTGCTTCCAGATCACGCTGGTACTCGCCTTCCTTCGGATTTGATACGGCTTTCGGGTCAGCATGAATGGTCGCCTGCACCTTGAGCTTCTCGCGAAGGGTGGTCATGACATTTTCAGCCAGCTCATGGCTCTCGACGAGACTCAGATCGCTGTCGAGCTCGACATGGGCCGTGGCAAAATGGTTCTCCGGCCCATAGTCATGGACAATCAGGTCATGGACACCATAAACGCCCGGACACTGAAGGATCGTATCCTTGATCTCCTTGTACAGCTCTGCATCCGGTGTCGACCCTAAGATATCATTCACCGCCTGCTTCATGATGCCATAGCCGGTCCAAAGGATGAAGAGGGACATGATGACGCCCATCACACCATCGATGTGCCAGCCGAAGAAATACTCCACGAGCGTCGCGACAAGGACACCTGCCGTAGAAAGCATATCCGAGAGGGAGTCGGCGCTGTAGGCCAGAAACGAATCCGAGGAAAGCCTTTGGCTGGCTCTTTTATACCACCATGCCAGGAAGAGCTTCCCGATGAGGCCGAAGACCAGAATGCCGGCGACAAGCGGCGTAAAGTGGGTATCTTCCGGATGCAGAATCTTCTCGATGGATTCCCTTCCGAGTGTGATCCCCACATAGAGGATGACCGCTGCCATCACGGTCGAATTGATATACTCCAGACGCCCGTGTCCGAAAGGATGCTCTGTGTCGGATGGTTTTGCGGCATAGTAGAAGGTCATCATGAGCAGGAGCACCGAGCCCATATCAGTGATGTTATTGAAGCCATCCCCCATGACAGAGAGGAAACCGCTCTGCCAGCCGATGAATACCTTCACACCGCCAAGGACAAAGTTCACGGCCAGACCGACAAGCCCGACAAGGATCGCCTGCTGTGTACGCGATGCCTTGCCATCAGTAGAAAGGATTTGCATAGATCGTAATCTCCTGTAAAAAAACAAATGTGACATACCAAGCTGTGAAGTCAGCAAAAACAATAGAAATGGAGCGCGTAATGCCTACGAGGATATCGGCATCCCTCGCTTTCGCTCGAAATGACAGAAGCGGGAAAAGCGTCATTCTCATTGAGTCGCCAGCTGCTTTCAATCGTGTATTTTTCATGTCCGATTCTAATATAAATGAAAAGCCCCCTCATATATGCCGATGCATGTAGTCCTACCCCCTATTCGACGGACTGCCTAAAAATCCCCCATATACGCCAAAAGGCTCTCCATAGGGAGAGCCTTTTTCCATTCAGGAAAAGCGGGAGGACGGATCCTCATGAGTTATATTTGTCGAAGTCAATGTCATTCAGGATGTCGCGAAGCTTCATCAGTTCATCCTTCGTCAGTGTCAGACCTTTGGTCATTGCGGTGTGTTCTTCATTCCAAGAACGCAGATCGAACTTTTCGCCTCTATTATTCCAGCTGGTATAGGTCAGCTGTTTTTTCCATCCATTGGAAGCCGTGGAGAGATCCCCGAGCTCTTCCTGAATCGTATACGTAATCTTTGCAGCCATTTTTTCACCTCATCAATCATGATCAAGGAAGTCATTCTTCCACACTAGCGCTATGGTAACATAATGAGACGAGCGTTGCAAGGGGAAACGCAGAGGATGCGAAAGGCGGTGAGAAAAATGTTCAGTACATCAGTATCTGATATCGGAGAAAAAATCAACAAAAAAGAGCCGGAGGGCCGGCTCTTTTTCTTATTCACACTGTTTGCTTTCGACCCAGTTCTGGAAATCATACTTACCATCTCTGGAAACATAGGCGAGCTGTACAGGAAGAGAGACAAGTCCGCCCTCTTCTCTGCCGCCGATATACAAATGATTCCATCGGCTCGAGACGCCTGCCACATCCTTGTACGCCACCGGCATGTAGAGCGCACGAAACGTGATGTAGTAGTCAAACGTGAAAAAGGACCAGGGGACCGCCACGAGCAGCTTCTTTTCGCAAATGAGCGCGACCGGGTGATGCACGCGGTTGATCCGCCACAGACAGAAGAAGATCACGACCACCGCCAGAACGTAGAAAAGGAATTGATCCTTATCCATCGCCCAGATCACTGCAGCGGCTCCGAGCAACACATACATCAGTGAAAGCGTGACGATGTAAACTTTCGATCGATAACATTCCCACCGTACTTTCCCGTAAATCTCTTCATTAAACCTATCCATCGTCTCACCTTCCTTCTAAAACCTATTCTTTTATCACCACGGAATATGCCTAATTGTACCGAAACAAAGGACAAAATGCAAACTCATCGCCTTCCGATCGGCTGCCATGGCGACCTCGATCGAGGGGATCCAAAGATCGCATCATAGCGCACCCATTCTCTGGCATCCTTTTCCGTCCATTCTCTGGCAGAAGGCACGGACTTTTCTTCCGCCGGAAGCGTCCCTTCTCGATGTTCACACTTCTCTTTCACCGGCACCGGTTTCTCTCTGACATAGGCCTGCATTTGTTCCAGGCGTGCTCTTTCCTGCATCGAGAGATCCTGCGCTGCCGTCACTTTCTTCTTTATTGTAGCAGAAAGAGGGGGTTTTGGTAAAGGTTTTTCATGATAGACCGGCTTTTCCATTTCGTCCGGCAGATCCAGCTCTTTTCCCTCTTCCTGCTTGCCCCAAGTGGTGAGGATCTTTTTGCGAAGCGCTTGGTAGTCATACTCGCCATCCATATCAGCAGCAGAAGGCGGCTCGCTTTTCCCCTCATGCGGGATATCCGGCGGCATATTCACCGGCGGTCTCTTTCGCCTTCTAAAGAGTGCCTTGTAGAGGAAGAACCCCCAGATCAGGAAAAAAATAAGATGGAAAGGCTCGAAAGACATACCATCACCTCCCTGAAAAAAACGGAGGAAGCCATTTCTGCGACTTCCTCCTTATACGGTCTCTCTGAAGAGAGATCCCCGATCAGCGTTTCTTTAAAGCCTCGATCGCTGCTTTGCGGTCCGGCTTTCCGAAGACGGATGAGCCTGCGACAGAAATGGTGACACCGGCTTCTCCGAGTGCGAGGATATTATCCGGTGTGACACCGCCATCGACTTCGATATCGAGCTCATCCCGATGCATGGCCTTCGCCATGTCCTTCAATCTGCGAATCTTATCGAGTGAGTAGGAAATGAATTTCTGTCCGCCAAAGCCGGGATTGACAGACATGATGAGGACGAAGTCCAGAATAGGCAGCAGCTCTTCGATCATAGAGAGCGGTGTCCCCGGATTCAGCGCAATGCCAGCCTTCATCCCCTTTTCCTGAATGGCATGGACGAGGCGGTCATGGTGGACGGCCGCTTCCGCATGGAAGGAGACCATCGCTGCACCCGCCTTAGCAAGATCATCAAAGTAGACTTCCGGATGCTCTGTCATGAGATGCACATCGAAAGGAAGTGTCGTATGCTTTCGGAGTGCTTTGATGATGGGACATCCAAAAGTCAGATTCGGCACGAAGTGACCGTCCATGACGTCCAGATGGACAAGATCGGCGCCGGCCTTTTCGATATCCTTCAGTTCGGATGCAAGATTGGCAAAATCAGCGGATAAAAGAGATGGTGCGATTTTCATAAAAACCTCCTTGCTTCAGATTCTTTGATTTCTTCTAACAGATGGAGATAGGACAGATACCGTTTTTTCTGGATATCGCCGCGTGTGACGGCGTCCCGGACGGCACAGTCCGGTTCCTTCGCATGCATACAATTGCGGAAACGGCATTTCCCGAGAAAAGGACGAAATTCGCGGTAGAGATAAGCAAGATCGTCCGCTTTGACATGAAGCACATCGAGAAGCGTATAGCCCGGGGTATCCATCAGGAAATGTCCTTTCTCAGTCCGGACGAGCTCAGCGTGACGGGTCGTAGTGCGGCCGCGGCCGGTGTGCCGGCTGACAGCACCTGCCTCGAAATGGGTACGGGCCAGGAAATGATTCAGCAGACTGGATTTCCCGACGCCCGAAGGCCCTGAGAAGGCAATGATGGGTCCCTGAAAGGCAGCCTTGAGCGTCTCAAGCCCCTCACCGGTCACCAGCGATGTCAGGATGCAGGAATAGCCCGCTTTTTCATAAAGAGCCTGCACCTCTTTGGCGGCGTCCCTGGCCAGATCGCATTTATTGATCACGAGCAGCGGCTCGATGTCCTCATTTTCTGCCATGAGGATCATTTTGTCGAGGATGCCAAGCGAGAGATCCGGCGTGCGGATGGCACTCACCAAGACGAGTTGGTCGACATTCGCGACGGGCGGACGATGCAGGGCATTTTTTCGGGGATACACCTTCGTGATGACACCTTCACTGCCGAGCCCTGTCTCATATTCGACAGCGTCCCCTACGAGGATATCGGTTTTCCGTTTCAGCCTTCCCCTCGAACGGCAAAGAGTAAGCTGCTCCCCCTCTCCCGCGATCGAGAAATAGCCGTTCTGGTTCTTAAGAATGATTCCTTTCATCAAAGCTCCCTGTCCTGTACGACGGAGCCGTCGATAACGACCTGTACGCGCACGCTGCCGCTACCGGAGACGTCCTTGCTGACGGTGCTCCCCGGATTTGCCTTGGCGCTGTATACCGTATGGCGGCCATTGTCATCGGTCACAAGGATGTCGACCTGCCGCGGATTTCCGCCTTTCGGGATGGAAATATTCACCGTCCCGTTCTTCTTCGCCTTCTGCTTGGCGGCGACAGTCAGGTTCACGACCGTATCAGACTTTGTCTCACCGGCCGCCGGGTCCTGCGAGACGACCACCGCATTCGCATCATCGATCGAGCCGCCATCGCTCGACGTGATGGTGCCGACAGCCAGTTTCAGAGAAGAAAGTGTATTCTTCGCATCTGAAAGCGTCATGCCGACGACACTTGGAACACTGACCTTCTGCTTCATATTGATGACGATATTGACACGCGTCCCCTTCGTCGTCTTGCTGCCCGGCTCCGGACTCTGGGAAATGATGATCTCCGACGGCTTATCAGGATCATTGCCATTTTCAACAGCTCCTATCGTGAGTCCGAGCTTATCGAGACGCTCCTTTGCCTGAGAAAGAGTGAGTCCCTTGAGGTCAGGGATCAGCATCGTAGAACCGCCCTTGCTGACCGTAAGGTGGATGATGCGCTTTGCCTTGACATTTGTCCCTGCGATCGGCGTCTGGGAAATGACCTCCCCCGCAGGGACGTCATCACTGGCGATCTCATCAACAGATACCTTGAGATCTAGCTTCTTGAGCGTCGTCTGTGCGACCTCGACCGGCTTGCCTACGACATTGGGCACGGTGACATTCTGGCTGCTCCAGAAGCTGCCGAAGGAGAAGAAGGCCCATGCAAAGCAGCAGACGAAAAGGAGCGCCATGCTGATCCAGATGTATTTCTGCGGCATGTTGCCGATGTAGTTCAGAATCTTGCTTTCTTTGGATATTTTTTTCGGCTTCCGTTCCACCTTGTGGATCGGGCGCGTCATCGCTGTAAAGTCATGCGAAGCCGGCTTGTAGATGGTCGTGGTGAAGCCCTGCGCGATTTTCAGCTCAGAAATAAAATCCCCCACCGTATCATAGCGCTTATTCGGGTCTTTCTGCAGCGCCGTCAGAAGGCACTCTTCGAGCATGGGAGAGATCGCCGGATTGTACTTCGTCGGACGCGGCACATCCCCCTGCATATGCTTGAGCGCGATGGAGACAGCGGTCTCCCCTTCGAAGGGCAGATGATGTGTCAGCATTTCATAGAGCACGATACCAAGAGAGTAAATATCCGTCTTTTCCGTGATCTTATCTCCGGCCGCCTGCTCCGGAGAGAGGTAGTGTACCGAGCCTAAGATGGACTGCTTGTCGATGACGGTCGAAGAATTGATGGCGCGTGCGATGCCGAAGTCAGTGACCTTCACCTTGCCATCTCCCGTGAGAAGGATATTGTGCGGCTTGATATCACAGTGGATGATGCCATTATCATGCGCTTCTTCGAGCGCATTTCCGATGTCGATCGCGATACGGACTGCCGTATCGATCGGAATGCTCGGATGTGACTGGATGTACTGCTTCAGGGTCTGCCCTTCCACATACTCCATGACAATATAGTGGATATCGCCATCACAGCCGACATCATAGATGCCGACGATATTCGGATGCGTGAGCTTGCCTGCGGACTGTGCTTCATGGCGGAAACGCAGGACGAAGTCTTCGTCTTCTGCAAAATTGCCGTGCAGGATCTTCACCGCTACGACACGATCCAAAAGGATGTCCTTGGCCATATAGACATCAGCCATACCGCCGGAGCCGATCTTTTTGATCAGCTCATATCGTTCGTCAAGAATCTTTCCTATCATTGTTTGCTCCGTCTCTTGCTTATTGTTATTGGTCACGGAAATCTGAGAAATCGCCGATTCCATTGTGGGATCAGTATTTCCCTGAAGGGAGCAGCCCAGAAAAAACATGGCCGCTTTGCATCCGTTCCTCAGTTCTCATTCAAAAAGTGCCAGAATGACCGACACATTATCCCTTGCACCGGCGGCATAGACAAGCTCCATCAGCCTATGGCCCAGCGCGTCTATGTCCGTCTGTTCTTTACGGGGGCTCTCTCCGATCACACGAGAGAGGGTATCATCCTCGACCATGCCGGAAAGACCGTCGCTGCAGAGGAGGATCAGCGTCCCCTTACTCACCGGAAAGCATCCCGTATCCACGGAAAGCGGCCGCTCGATACCGACCGCACGCGTGATCTCATTCTTTCTGGGATGCAGACGCATTTCCTCTTTAGAGATCTTACCTTCTGCTACCAGCTGCATCACGAAGGAGTGATCCACCGTCACCTGGGAGAGGCTTCCATCCTGCCAGACATAAAGGCGGCTGTCTCCCACATGCGCCCAGAAGACCTGTCCCTCCGAAAAGGCACACACGACCATCGTCGTCCCCATCGAAGAGAGGGCTGGCGTCTTCATCTTTTCAGAGAGGATCGCATCATTCGCCGCCAGTACGGCTTCCTTCATGAGCGCTTCCGATACCGGTTCTTCGCATTTTCTCCGGAAAAAATCCTCTGCAGCAGAGACAGCAAGACGGCTGGCAAGCTGCCCGCCATCATAACCGCCCATGCCATCGGCCAGAAGATATACATCTGGTACAGAGAGCGAGATCGCATCCTCATTGACCTTCCGCACCAGACCGACTTTTGATTCCCCGTAAGTAAGTATCATACCCTGCCTGTCTTATCCAGGAAAATACGGACTCCGATCAGGCATCGATCCGATCCGTATTTCCCTTGGAAGGCACAGCGTGATGAAGAGCTCCATCCCTGTGTCTTCCTTGAAATCCTCTTTCATGCTTCCAAAGACGCAACAAAGAGAGTGAAATAAGATTTGTACTAATACTAGCATTTTGCAGGAACATAGTCAATTTGGATTGATGTCCAAGTGGGAAAATCATGGCTGCTTTCCCGCGAAGGCCGCCCACCAGTGGGAATTTTCATCGGGTATACCGCGCCGAGTGGGAATGAAGCGAAGCACGGAAGCGGTATCATCGCCCAATACCTCTTTGCTGCCTCAGAAAGCTCGGCAGGAATCCCCAAATATATGCTCCCCGAATTTCTAATCTGGTGTTCTCTTGTTCGCCCCTTTTCCGTGAAGTAATATAATTTCAGAGATGAGAGCGACGAAAAGACCGATAGAATGGAGGATTGATGTCCATGAGAAAAGCCGTAATGATTCTGATCGCAGCCATTCTTTTATGTGGCTGGAATGTCAATGCAGACAGCATGGCCGGCGAGGAGACGTATGAGATCGTGACTGTACAGGACAATGATACACTCTGGGATATAGCAACAAAGAAAGTCGATGATCGGATGGATGTACGAAAATACATCTACGAGGTGCAGCAGCTGAATCATCTGGGCGATGCATGCATACTGACGCCGGGAAGCAAGCTGAAGCTCCCTGCCGTCAAAGAGTGATCCGCTAGAAAAGCGGTCAAGATCTAGGGAAACGCTGATTCAATCGCAGACAATCAAAAAGCCAGTGGGTGTGAAAAAGTATTCACACCCACTGGCTTTTTTGCATAGAAAAATCAGCCGACAGAAACGAGCTCTATCTTGAAATTCAGCTCCTTGCCTGCCATTTCATGATTCGCATCAAAGGTGATGGTCGTATCGGTCTTGGCAGTGACCTTGACAGGGAAACGCTGTCCCATCGGACCGGAAAGGTACACTTTTTCTCCGACTTCCAGCTCTTCGGATCCCGGCATCTGCTTTTGCTCGATGGTCAGGATGTTGTCCGGATCCGGCATGCCGTAGGCTTCCTCCGGCATCAGGTGGATATTCTTGATCTCTCCGACTGCCATATCCTTGACCGCTTCATCGAAGCCTTTGATCATCTGACCAGCGCCGCAGAGGAATTCGATCGGATCTCCTCTGTCATACGAGGAATCAAACTTGGTGCCGTCGTTAAAGGTACCTTCGTAGTGGACTTTGACTTTTTTGTTCGTGTTGCTCATGATGATTCTCCTTTTTATAGATAAATACATATAAAGACATGACAGATGAACTGTGCAGCGCCCTTCCCTGCCGCCACAGGGTAATGCTATTAAGTTAAGAAAATCGTTAGCTACGTAACGTCTTGCTTCCCCCTTTGGGGGAAGTGCCGAAGGCAATAGGGGCATGCTAGCGGTATAGCGTGCTATGTTGAATAGTCCGATGCTATCGATATTCCAACACTTTCATGCAATATCGCTACGTAGCCCCCTCACCCCTTCGGGGAGCTCCCCCGATGGGGAGCCAAGACGTTCTGCCGCTTAACTTAATAGCATTAGCCACAGGGGGAGCGCGGAAGGGCGCTGTCTCATTTCTTATTTTACCGTCCGGCTCGTTTTAGAAATTCGTCTTCATCGATGACAGGGATGCCTTTGGCTCTGGCTTTTTCCAGCTTACTGCCGGCATCCTCTCCGGCAACGACAAGCGTGGTCTTGTTCGTGACAGAGCTCTGGGTATCACCGCCTTGCTGCTTGATGAGATCCGAAGCTTCACGGCGGCCCATGCGGGTAAGCTTGCCGGTCAGTACGACCATCTCGCCCTCGAAGGCGCCGCCCGTACGTTCTTCTTCGATTTCCTCCATCGAGACGCCGGCATTGCGAAGCTTGTCGATGATCATGAGATACTTCATGTCATGAAGATAGTCGAAAAGGCTGCCTGCGATGACTTTGCCGATGCCTTCCGTCTCCTGTATATCACTCACATCGGCCTCCATGAGTGCACTCATGGTATGGTAGCGCTTCGCGATGAGCTCGGCCCCTTTTTCACCAAGGAAACGGACGCCCAGTCCGAAGAGGAGCTTTGCAAGGCCGCGCCCCTTGCTGTCCGCGATGGCAGCGATGAGATTCTGTGCGCTCTTTTCCCCCATACGCTCGATCTGTTCGATATCTTCCTGCTTCAGGGTATAGAAATCAGAGGGATCATTCACAAGATGGTAGGCGATCAGGCTGTCCACAACGGATGGTCCCATGCCGTCGATATTCATCGCATCACGCGAAGCAAAGTGAATGAGCTTCTCACGGACGACACCGCCGCATTCGGGATTCGTGCAGCGGAAAGCCGCTTCGCCTTCGATGCGACTGACCGCGCCGCCGCAGACAGGACATACCGCAGGCATTTCGAAGGGCACCTCCGTGCCGTTTCGCTTCTCCTTCAAGACCTTGGCAACTTCCGGAATGATCTCTCCGGCCTTGTAGATGAGGACATAGTCTCCCTCACGGATGTCTTTCTCCCGGATGAAGTCCAGATTGTGCAACGTCGCACGCTTTACAGTCGTCCCCGCAAGATGCACCGGCGTAAGGTCAGCCGATGGTGTCAGCACGCCTGTCCGCCCCATCGTGACAACGATCTTCTCTATGCGCGTCTCGGCTTCTTCCGGCGGATATTTATAAGCCATCGCCCACTTCGGATCTTTGACGGTCGCTCCCAGCGCACGCTGCTCGCTGAAATCATTCACCTTGATGACCATGCCGTCGGTATCATAGCCGAGGTCATGTCGCTTTACTTCCCACTCATTCACCCCTTCGATGACTCCTTCGATGGAGCTCCATTTCCGATAGTTCGGATTCACCTGAAAGTGGAAATCGGAAAGCTTCTTCAGCAGTTCCTCCTGGCTTTTGATCTCCATGCCTTCGATGTCCCCGAGCGCATAGGCAAAAAAGGCCAGATTCCTTGACGCCGTCACATGGGGATCGAGCTGACGCAGAGAGCCTGCCGCCGCATTGCGGCAATTCGCAAAGGGCATGATGCCCGCCTCATCGCGCGCTTCATTCAGTGCGATGAAGGATCTCCGCGGCATGTACACCTCGCCGCGTACCTCCAGATAGGGCGGCGCATTCTCGATATAGAGAGGAATGGTGTGAATGGTCTTTACATTTGCCGTCACATCTTCCCCCACGCGGCCATCCCCTCGTGTCAGACCCTGGATGAGACTACCGTTCTCATAGATGAGATTCATGGAAAGTCCGTCGATCTTCAGCTCCGTGATGTACTCCACATGGTCTGCGCCAAGCCCTGCCTTCACGCGGCGGTCAAAGTCCCGAAGCTCGTCCGCATTGAATGCATTTGCCAGTGAGAGCATGGGCTTTCTGAAGCGCACCTTCCGGAAATCATCGGACGCCTTCCCGCCGACACGCTGCGTCGGGGAGTCCGGTGTCACCAGCTCAGGATATGCTTTTTCCAGATCCACCAGCTGCCGGTACATATGGTCGAATTCAAAATCCGAGATCTCCGGTCGGTCCAGCACATAGTACAGGTAGCTGTGATGGCGAAGCTCCTTTTTTAGTTTCTCTGCTTGTTCTTTGATGTCTTCCGGTACCATAGATATTTCCTCGTATACAAATACAGCACAAAAGTTGTCGGGTCAGGTTTAGCCTTCGGGGCGTATCGCCATTTGATTGCGCCCGAAAGAGGTTCAGCAGGTTCAATGGGTTCAACGGGTGATGTGGCGGCTTCGCCGCAAGTATATATGTGGCGATGCCCGAAAGTGAAATTCAAGTCACTAGTCACTCCAGGTTCCTAATCCCTAGCTTACTAGCAACTAGTCACTCATTTCCCTTCGTGATCGGTGCAAATGCGACCATGAGGCTTCTCATCTTATTCCCCGGGAATTCGATTTTCAGGATCATATTTTTCCCGCTGCCCGTGACAGAGACGACCTTGCCCTTGCCCCACATGGTATGGACAGCGGTATCACCGACCTGCCAGTCATAGCGCGCGCTCACCGCCTTCGGCTTCAACTTCTTCACGGGAGAGGTAGCCTCCGAAAGGGCGAAGCGGCGCGCTCTTTCATTGCGGCTTCTTTCCTGGAAATGCACTCGCTCACGTTCTTCCTCCGTGATGACCTGATCCACGAGATCCGGCGGGATTTCCTCGATGAAACGGCTCGGCATGTACGAATTGATCTTGCCGTACATGGTACGCATGTGTGCATTGGACATATAGAGCTCTTCCTTCGCACGCGTGATCGCCACGTAGCAGAGGCGGCGCTCTTCTTCAAGAGCCGCAGGCTCCATGAAGGAACGGACACCCGGAAAAATGCCTTCATCCATGCCCGGCAGGAAGACGAGCGGGAATTCCAGCCCCTTCGCACTATGGATGGTCATCAGGGTGACACGGTCGTCTTCCCCTTCATAGGAGTCGACATCGTTTACGAGAGCGACTTTTTCAAGGAATTCCGAGAGTCCGCCTTCCGGCTGCTCGGTGATGAAGTCTTTCGCGACAGAAAGCAGCTCGCCCAGATTTTCCTCACGGCTTTGCGCCTGCGGATCCTTACTCTCCTGCAGCTGCGCGAGATACTTCGTATCTGTCATGACCTTCTGAATAAGCTCGAAAACATTCATTTCCGTGGACGCATTCAGAAAATCAAAAATCATCGCAGAGAAATTCGTAAGCTTGCGCTGCGTAGCAGAAGAAAGCCCACTGCCCTCGATGCCCATGATGCCCTCGAACATCGACATGCCGCCGGCATTCGCATAGTCCAGGAGCTTCTCGATCGTCGCCCCTCCGATACCGCGCTTTGGTGTATTAATGATGCGGGCCAGGCTGATATTATCCTTGAAATTATTGATGACCTTCAGATAAGCCAGCATATCGCGGATTTCCGCACGGTCATAGAAGCGTGTCCCGCCGACCATCGTATAGCCGATGCCGCGTCTGACGAGCGCTTCTTCGATGACACGCGACTGCGCATTCATGCGGTAGAGGACTGCCATATCGCCATAGGGGCGATGCTTTTCCATATGCTCTTTCTGCATCGTTTCGATGATGAAATTTGCTTCCGCATGTTCATCGATCGCGGTGTAATGCTTGAGATGCGTACCGGCATTATTCTCTGTCCACAGACGCTTCGACGGGCGATCCGGATTGTTCTGTATCACCGCATTTGCCGCGTCCAGGATCGTCTGCGTCGAGCGGTAGTTCTGCTCGAGCTTGATGAGCTTCGCCTTCGGATAGTCCTTCTGGAAATCCATGATATTCCGTAGGTCCGCGCCGCGCCAGGAATAAATGCTCTGATCCGCATCACCGACCGCACAGATATTCTGCGTATCCCCTGCGATGTACTTCGCCATCAGGTACTGCGCATGGTTCGTATCCTGATATTCATCGATCAGGATATAGTGGAATCTGTCCTGCCAGCGCTTGCGGATGGTCTCGATGGAGAGCAGCTTCGTCGTGATATATAAGAGATCATCGAAGTCGAGCGCATTATTCTCCTTCATGTGCTTGTCATAGAGCTCATATACATCCGCTGCTTTCTGGTTGAAGAAATTGCTTCCTGCCAGCTCTCTGTACTTCTTCGGATCGATCAGCTGGTTCTTCGCCGAGGAGATCCGGTTCTGCATCGCATTCGGCTGATACTGCTTATCATCCAGATTCAGCTCCTTCAGGCAGTTTTTCACCAGCGTCTTCGAGTCATCCGAGTCATAAATGGTGAACCTGTCCGTATAAGGCGGGTAGGAAGCGATCTCGCGCCGAAGGAAGCGCGCACCAAAGGAGTGAAAGGTATACATCCAGATGCGGTCCGCAGCAGGTCCCACCAGATTGTGTACACGTTCTCTCATTTCCTGCGCCGCCTTGTTCGTGAAGGTGATCGCGAGGATTTCATTCGGATAGATCCCCTGCTCAAGCATGTATGCGATGCGGCAGGTCAGAGCTTTCGTTTTGCCGGATCCGGCGCCTGCCATGATGAGTACAGGCCCCTTCACCGTCTCGACCGCCTCCCGCTGCCGGGGATTTAATGTATTTAAATAGTTGTTCATGAGTCGTCCTTTTCATAGTAGCCAGGGATTTGGGAATAAGGTTCAGCGAGTTCTATAGGTTCTGTGATTTTGAGCATGATATGTTTGTCTGGCGAAAAGCGCAAACCAGCCTCCTTCCAAAGGAGGGAGGGAGAACCACACCTTCATCCCTCATTAAGAAAAGCCCATATGACTTCCGTCGTATGGGCTTTTATGCACTCGATCTCCTTATTCAGCGTAAGCCTTCAGAAGGAACGGAGCGACCTGTTTCTTACGGGACATGACTTTCGGCAGATATACAGCGCCGTCTTCTGCTTTTTTGCCGAATGCCTTTTCTGCGGCCTCTTCTGCGCCGGAGGTGAACCACAGATAAGTATCTTCTGCAAGGATATCCGTCACCATGAGGTAGGAAGCAGCATAGCCTTTGGCAGCCTTGGTGGCTTCCAGAGCGGCCATGATGTCCGCCTTCTTCGCATTAATCGGAGCGAGATCCATGACGGAGATCTGCCCGCAGCTGAAGGTCTTACCAGAGGATTCGAATTCCTTGGTATCGTTGCCGGCGAGTTTTTCCGCCGAATAGTCAGAAATGTCTGCGCCTGCTTTCAACATATCCATGCCGTACTTTTCATAGTCGACGCCGGCGATTTCTGCAAGTTCTCTAACTGCGGCCTTATCTTCTTCGGTCGTTGTCGGGGAACGGAAGAGAACGGTATCGGAGATGATCGCAGAAAGCATCATGCCGGCGACAGCCTGAGAAGGTTTTACGCCAGCAGCCTTGTAGAGCCCCCAGATGACAGTATTCACGCAGCCCACCGGACGGACGAGGATGAAGATCGGATTTGTGGTTTCGAAATCACCGATGCGGTGATGATCGATGAGTTCCAGTACATCGGCATCTTTGACCCCATCGACGCACTGCTTGGATTCATTGTGATCGACGAGGACGAGCTTCGTACCCGCTTCGACTTTTTCGAGGTATTCCGGGGCTTCTACCTTAAAATAGTCCAGTGCGTAGCAGGTTTCTTTGTTCGGCTCGCCCGCTCTGGCAGCGACGGCTTCCACGCCCTGCTGCTGCTTCAGGTAGGAATAAGAGATCGCAGCTGCGATGCTGTCAGTATCTGGGGATTTATGTCCGATGACGTAAATTTTGCTCATGATTGAAATGCTCCTTTACCATGCAAAATGCAATAAAATTCTTTCCCATTATAGCATGATTGACCATCTGCGTATAGAGAGAATGCAGGAGCAAAAGGCCAAGCGGCAGGAGATCAGATGCGACTGGTGACTAAAGATCTCAAGTGTTTAGAAAGTGGCAGCAGAAAGTCCGACGATTTGCGCCATCTCCTTTCGGAGGAAGAAGGGAGATCCTTTTCACAAAAAGCTAACATCGTGCGGCACTTCTATTATTTCGCGCTGCGCAGCCATTTCTCATTTCTAAATCCTGATGCTTTTCGCTCTCTAAGCCCCCATAGAAAGAGCGAAACCTGTTATCCTTCCCCATCACTTTCTCAGCTTCGCATTCCACAGCTGCTCGTAGAGATACCCTGCCCCGCGAAGACCACACTGCGGGAGATCGGAAAAATGAACCTCGTCATGCGACGGAAGAGCGATATGGAAGCCGGTGAATGATCTTCCCATACGCTGTAAGAGGTGCGTCTCGTGGGAAGACGAGAGGACAAGTCCTCCCTGCCAGTCTTCGTAATCCTTGGCGATCTCCTTTTCATTTTTCATGACGACACGGATAGCATCCGCTGCCGGCGTTGATTTCTTTGTCTCACACTGGGCATGGATGCTAAGACGCGCGGTATCGATCCATTCGCTGCGGATCGCTTCAGCAATGCCAAGTGCTTCCGACGGCGGCGCTGAAATGAGAACGGCATCAAACCAGAGCGGTCCCCAGAGAGACTCCAGATTATTGCCTTTTCGAAGCAAAAATTCTTTCAGCTTCGCCGCCTCATGCGAGGCGCGTGTCAATTCGCCCGCTCCCAGCTTTTCGATGATTTCCGAGAGCCAGGCCAACGTACCGTCCGTCCCATAAGGAAGGCCGCAGGACATATACGGTGTACCGAAATCCCGCTCCATCTGTTTGGCGAGAGAGAGCCCCAGTTCATCTCTTACGACGATGTTGAGAGATGCCGAAGGAGCATCCATGATGTCTTCCCAATTGCTTCCGCCGCCCGGCATGGAAATCACGCGGATGCCAGAGAGGGAGAGCAGCCGCCGGATTTCTTCCGCATCCTCCCGTCCCTTCATATGAACGGTAGAGAACCCAAGCACATTGACGGAGGCAGGGATCTTCTCCTTCGTTTTCATTTCCTTTTCGATGCGAAGAGAGGCTGCGGAATACCCCGCCTCAAAGCTTCCTTTCATGCCGCCGCTGTCCATCGCATAGACCGGCCATGGGAAATCCATCTGGTCGGCGATGCCCTGCACATCGTCGCCGACAAGACTGACGCTGCAGTTGTTCTCTACAAAGACACGCTCGGGCTTCGCATAGGTCTCTATACTGGAAAGCCCCTTACGCAGATCATCCTCCGTCCCGTAAACAAGAGAATTCGGGCCCACCTGTGTACAGGAAAAGCGCATGGACGCCATCGGATTCTCATTATCCACATATTTCATCGCATAAAAATAGCACCAGAGCGGGCCATTCACCACCGTAAAGCTCCCTGGGATGGAGTCAAAGAATGCCGCTGATCCCGTCAGCGCACAGGTACTGCCGTGGTGGCAGGCCGCTTCCCACTCAGACCGTGACATAGGCGACGCCCCCTTTCTTCCCATAGCGACAAAGCAGCCGATACATCGCGCGAAGCTCTGCGATCTCCCCCTCCGTGCCAGTCAATGGCATCATCGGGATGAAGAGCTGCCGCGCTTTCGTATTGTAGATCTCATTCGTTGTAAGGAGGATGTCACAGGCATCCATCACCGCCTGTCCCTCCCTGCTGTCATAGATCGGGATGTCTCCCACGGCGGCGATTTCCTCCCGCAGGGTCTTTTTGTCATCCTCCGTCAGATTATCGAAGAAGACGATCCCCGAGCAGGCAAGGTGCAGGCGCTCGATGCGGGCAAGGGTCTCCCGCGGATGATACCAGCGCGGACCACGGCCGATCCCGATGACTGCTTTCTTTCCCTCCGTGACAGGCAGGAAAGACGAGGTCGCATGATCGATGCGTGCCTCTTCTTCTCTGATGATTTCCTCTCCCCGTTCCTTTTCATGGAGGAAATCAGCCAGCGCGCAGATCCAGTCCTTCGTTCGCTCCCAGCCGACCGGGTATACGTCTCCGAGTGTCGGCACATCATAGGTATCCTTTAAGAGCTTGGCGATCTTCATCATGCCGCCAAGCTGTCCCACTGTTCCTAAAAGGATGGAAAAGTCAGCCGAAGGAATGTCCTTCCACTCCTCAAAAGGCACATACCCGGGAAACTGCCACTTCACCGTAAGGTCGAAACGGGAGAGCAGCCGCTTCACTTCACGTACATACTGCCCTTCCGGACCCATCTGATCCCCGAGAAGCAGCACGCGCCCTTTTACGCGCTTCTCCTTCCTGAAGAAACGGCGAATCATCATCTCTGTCGTCTGATAGTAGGCATCGGAATACTCCCCGCCCAGAAATCCTGCAAACGGCATGGGAATGACAGGAATGCCATAAGAGGCTTCTGCCGCTTCGGCTTCCTGCTCAATGTCATCTCCGATGACTCCTGCGACACAGGAGGAAACGATCCATACGCACTTCGGGTGATAGGTATCCATCACATAGGAAATACACTCAGAGAGGCGATCGATCCCACCAAAAATGCCATCTTTTTCCCTCAGATGAGAAGACACGAGCGGGATCGCCTCGCGGTTTTCCTTTCCTCCGTCCGCCAGGATACGGAAGCCGGATCCCAGATCCATGGTGGAAGCCACATGCGCACAGCCGATCGGGCCATGAAAAATGACTACCACGCCAGGGCAGAAAGCGAGCGAGCGGTAGACGCCGACCAGCGTGCAACTGCACGATTTTGATTTCGACAAAAGCCATTTAGTCTTGAGTGCCATAGGTACCTGCCAATTTCTCCAGCTCATCAAATGTCATCGGAGTCGGGATGGAAAGCTCCGTGTTCTCCCAGATGGTCTTCGCAAGAGCTCTATATACATCTGCCTGCGAAGAATCATAAGCATACGATAGCACCGTCTGCTTATGATTCTCCGCCAGATTCACGATCTTATCCCGCGGAATGAAAGCGACGAGGCGGGTATTCAGCTTCTTGCAGAATTCGGTCAGAAGTTCCTTTTCGCCGGGCACATTACGACTGTTTCCGATGATACCTGCGAGACGCACCTCTCCCCTTGCCGCAAAGCGGCGAATGCCCTTGGCTATGTTATTCGCCGCATAGAGAGACATCAGCTCGCCGGAGGAAACGATATAGATCTCCTTCGCGTATCCTTCACGGATCGGCATGGAAAACCCTCCACAGACGACATCCCCGAGGACATCATAGAGCGTTACATCCATATCAGGGATGGCTTTCATTTTGTCCAGAAGCTGTAGTGCGACGATGATGCCGCGTCCTGCACAGCCCACCCCCGGCTCAGGCCCGCCTGCTTCGACACAGATGATATCATGAAATCCTGTATGTACGATATCCTCCTTGCAGATCTCATCAGGATCCTTTCTCCGCACCTGATCCAGCACGGTCTCTTTACAAATATGTCCTAAAAGAAGACGCGTCGAGTCATTCTTCGGGTCGCACCCGATCTGACAGACCTTCTTCCCCATGAGGGAGAGAGCCGCTGACACATTGGAAGCCGTCGTGGACTTTCCGATACCACCTTTTCCATAAAAAGCAATTTTTTTCATAGGATTCACTCTCTTTAGTCAGGAAACACGGATCCGATCTCTGGCAAAAAAAGCCGCATTCCCATAAAACCAGCCGGCACAAGGCCAGCTGCTATCACCTTTATATTATTATAACAACATTAAAACATTAAGCAAGGTGGAAGACATAAGAAAACAAGAAAGAGCTGACCGCGATCTTATCATGATCCTCCTAATTCTAAACAGCGATTTCCAAAATACTCCGCGTCCTGCGCTAATTCTCAGAAAATATTTTCAATGAAAACGTAAAATTCATTTGACTTTATCTTAACGTTGTACTAAACTAAGGTCATGCGAAATACAGATGAAAGAAAGGAAATCGAGTGCATGGGAAATACTCGACTCACCTCTTCTCTGTATGAATCCCGACAATCGGGAATTTTTAAAGGAGTGATTTTTCATGAAAAAAAGTCTGAAAACTGTTCTGTCTGCATCTATGGCAGCTCTGTGTGTATTTGGTTTCGGCATGTCCGCCAATGCATATGAACTGAATCCGGAAGTCAAGGATGTAACTCCGGCTCTCCGCGAAGCTTCTACCGTCGGTGTTTGGACTGCAGAAAACCCGGCTATGAAGAATGCACCAAATAAAGATGCTGTCCTCGTCATGACCTTCGGTACCACCTTCAAAGACACAAGAGCTAAAACCATCGATGCCGTAGAAGCAGCCATCCAGAAAGCTCATCCGAATGTACCGGTATTCGAAGCATACACTTCCCATATCATTATCGACCGTGTGAAAGCCAAAGAAGGCATCCAGAAAATGACCCCGGAAGAAGCTTTCAAGAAACTGCAGGATGAAGGCTACACCCGTGTCGCTGTCGTTTCCCTCGACGTCATCCCAGGCATGGAATATTCTTATGACTCCGTCGTCACCAAGATGCAGGTTCCGCATTTCAAGAAGATCTCCCTTGCTACCCCACTGATGTACTTCCAGGGCACCGAAGGCGAACCGGATCAGGTCGTTGACTTCCTGAAAGCTCTGTCCTCCCAGTTCCCGAAGATGGGTAAACAGGACGCTACCCTGATCATGGCTCACGGCACTCCACATCCGGGCAACGCTTACTACAGCGTCATCCAGGATCGTCTGCATGAACTCGGCATGAACAATGTCTTCGTTTACTCTGTCGAAGGCCGTCCGAATCTGGAAGATGTCATCCCGAAGCTGAAAGCACAGGGCTACAAACATGTCACCCTGATGCCGATCATGATGGTTGCTGGCGATCATGCAAACAATGATATGGCTGGTGATGAACCGGACTCCCATAAGAGCATCCTGAAAGCGGAAGGCTTCGCCGTTGACACCTATATCCATGGTCTTGGCGAAAACGCAAACGTTCGCGGCCTGTATGTAGATCGTGCAACCGAAGCTATCGAAGCTCTGCAGAAATAATGAAATGTGCTATACTAATGCAGAGATGATGTCTCTTCATTAAAAAAAACGCTCTTACGTCATCTCGGCGTAAGAGCGTTTTAGTATGTTTTAGTTATTTCTTGTCGGGAAATCAGGTTCCCCCAACGGATCAAGACCATTCCGCCAGGAAGATCATCAACGCCGATTCATCCCCCTTCGGGAGAAGTCTCGAAATTGGAACCCGTGTCCCCATTATCTCCAAGGAGTCTCCTTATGAAAAAAATTCTTGCATCTATCGCAGCAGCTGCCCTCTGCCTCTCTCTTTCTGCCTGCGGAGGCAGCGGGCAGCCTGCTTCCTCCTCCGCCCTCTCTTACACCTATAAAGATCAGACCATCAGCATGAAGGTCGCCCCTTCGCGCATTGTCACATTGTCTGCGCCACTCATCAATATGGCCTATGCAGTCGGCGGCACTTCCATCGCGCGCCCGGAGACCACGAGCCCGATCCCGGAAGAGGCAAAATCCCTCCCCACCATCGGGCATGTGCAGAATATCAATATGGAATCTCTGGTCGGCATGAAGCCAGACCTCGTCATCGGGGAAAAGACGCAAAACAGCAAGCTCGAGTCTCTTCTGAAATCGAGCCAGATCCCCTACGTCCTTATCCAGTACGACGGCATCCATGACAATGTGCCACTTCTGAAATTCATGGGTGAACTCTATGGTAAAACAGACAAAGCCAAAGAAGTGATTGATGCCTACGAAAAAGGTGTCAAAGCAGTCATGGATAAAGCGGCCGCTGAAAAGACCCCGGCGAAAGTCGCTGTCCTTCGCGCTACTGGGAAATCTGTCACAGCAGAAACTCCGAAGTCCATCTGCGCTTCCATGGTGGATATGCTGAAAATGAATAATGTCATCACCGCCCACAAGGACCTGAAGCTCGACAGCAAGACTGTTCCCTATTCCTTAGAGCAGCTTTCCGCTGACGATCCAGATGTCATCTTCATTGTCACCATGGGCAAGCAGGATGAGATCAATAAATCTCTCGATGACTCGATGCGAAACAATCCTGCATGGGCACACCTCAAAGCCGTACAGGAGAATCACGTCTACTTCTTAGAGCCAAACCTTTTCCTCATGAACCCAGGAGTCAAGACTCCGGAAGCACTGGAAAAGCTGTACCAGCTGGCCTATGGGAAATAGTGGGAGCTAAAGGAAATGCTGGTTAAATCGCAGAGTCAGATTCTACAAGAATTTTTATACATAGCTTCGTCATAACCTTCCTTAAATAGCTAGCTATTCGCGTCAGGTTATTTCTTGCTATGCATAAAAATCCTAGAGTAAAATCTGACAACGATTTAATCAGTGCTTCCTTAGGGAGTAGGGATGTCGTCATTCCCGCCCCTTCCTCCTTCCGGATAGAAAGAGGATAAAGGGATAGTTCTGCCTTCTCCTTCTTTCAACATAAAAAACGCCGAGAAATCGTATGATGATTTCTCGGCGTTTTTTCTAATCCCCAGCTGCTGATTTCCCAGTCACCCATCCTCCTCAGAACCCAGGCATCACTCTTGCTAGATTTTAATCTGTTACACACCGGTACATTATATCATAAATGTATGAACCGCTCCTGTGTAAAACAAAAATGAATACCTGTGGGCATAGTCACTCGGAATCACTCATCTCACCATACAAAAAGCAGCGCCTGCACGCTGCTTTTTGTATGATTTTATTCCCCTTCTTCATACGCTCTGATCTCTTCCATCAGGGCATCAATGAGCCGGTCTTCTGGGACGGATCGGAGGATCTTTCCTTTGCGGAAGACCAGGCCACTGCCTTTCCCGCCGGCGATGCCGAAATCTGCCTCCCTGGCTTCGCCCGGACCATTCACAGCGCAGCCCATGACGGCGACTTTGATGGGTTTCTTAAAGTGAGAGATTTTCTCCTCCACTTCTTTGGCCATCTCGATGAGATTCACCTGTGTGCGACCGCATGTCGGACAGGAAATGAGGACTGGGCCATACTGCTGCATGCCCACGGAGCTTAGGATTTCCTTCGCTGCTTTTACTTCCTTCATCGGATCATCGGTCAAAGATACGCGAATGGTATCACCAATGCCGTCTAAGAGCAGGCTGCCGATCCCGATGGCTGACTTGATCGTCCCGCGGTAGAGCGTCCCGGCCTCCGTCACGCCAAGGTGCAGCGGATAGTCCACTTTTTCCGAAAGAAGACGGTTCGCTTTCACCATCATCGGGACATCTGAGGACTTCACAGAAATCACGATATCATAGAATCCTTCCGCTTCAAGGATGCGAACATGAGAGAGTGCGCCCTCCACCATGCCTTCCGCGGTCGGATGTCCGCCATGTGCTGCAAGGATGTCTTCCGGAAGGGAGCCTGCATTGATACCGATACGAATGGGGATATGCTTTTCTTTCGCCATATCCACCACCTTCACAACGTTTTCCCGCTTGCCGATATTTCCCGGATTGATGCGAAGAGCATCGATGCCCTGCTCCATCGCCGTAAGCGCAAGGCGGTAGTCAAAATGAATGTCTGCAACCAGCGGTACATCCACTTTCGCACGGAGCGCACCCAAAGCTTCTGCCGCCTTTTTATCCGGCACGGCGACTCGGATGATATCTGCGCCCGCCTGATGCAGGGCCTGGATCTGCGATGCAGCAGCGTCCGTATCGAGCGGGCTGAACGTACTCATCGACTGGATCGCAATGGGCGCGCCCCCACCGATCCTGACACCGCCGACAACGACCTGTCTGGTATTTCCCATTTGAATCTCCTTTTCATAGTGGTTTACATGAATATATGGTTTAGAGTCAGGTTTGCCTTCCTAAAAACGTCCTATCCTTATCGTCGCCGATTGAAATGAAAGTCGTGCGAGAAGCCTACCGATAAGAGCATATCCCTCTGAACCCGCTTTTCTTACATCAGCGCGCTGATATCATGGAAGAGTGCATAGAAGAAAATCGCACCCAGTATGGCGATCCCGACCGATTGAATATAAATCAGCGCTTTCTCTGGCAGCTGCCGCCCGAGAATGGCCTCCAAAAGAATAAGGATCAAATGTCCGCCATCAAGAAGCGGGACGGGAAGTATATTGAGAAGTCCCAGATTCAGACTAAGAAGGGCGATAAACATGAAGAGCGGCATGACCCCGTAAGATGCCACCTCCCCTGACATGCGGGCGATTCCGATCGGGCCGGATACCTCCGCACGCCCCGTGCCCGTTACCATGTCATAAAGCCCAGCCGTCATCATATGCAGCAGATCAGCGGCGCGTCCCAACCCCATGGCAATGGCCTCAGTCATCGTGGTTTCGTGATGTTCCACATAAGGCGTGATCCCCATGATGGCACGACCATCGGGCTGCACCTCGGGGATGATCGTCACCTGTCTCGTCGTACCCTCGTGGTCGATTTCCATGGAAACCACCCGATTCCCCTTCTCTTTCAGGGCTTCTCCGATATCCGTCCATTTCACCATAGCCTTCCCCTCAATGGAAAGGATGGTATCTCCGGGCGAAAGATGCTGCTTCTCTGCCGAACTTCCAGCAAGTACGGTGCCGACTTTGGGTAAATTCGGGAAAGTATTATAACCTTCGATCTTGAAGGCGGAGATGAAGATCAAAAGGGCGAGAAGAACATTGAAGAGTGCGCCCCCCACGATGACAAGTAGCTTTGCCCATGTCGGGCGCTGGTTGAAAGCGCGTGGGTCATCCTTATTTTGATCATCCATGCCGGCGATCTTATTGAATCCCCCCAGCGGAATCAGACGAAGGGAATAGAGCGTCTCTCCCCATTTCTTTGAAACGATCACAGGGCCGAAGCCGACAGCAAACTCGATGACCTTCATACCCGTCCACTTCGCCATGAGGAAGTGCCCGCCCTCATGGACGATGACAACGACGGCAAAGACAAAGATCGGAGCCAGTATCGATGAAATCATAGGCATTTCCTCGAAATAAATGCATCTGCCAGCGCGCGAGCCTTGCGATCCGATGAGAGTACACTGTCATAGGAAACGACAGGCTCTGCACTCCAGTGCGAGAGCGTATCTTCCACCACATCGAAAATGGAAAGGAAGGAAATCTTCCCGGCGATAAAAGCACGGATGGCCTCTTCATTGGATGCGTTGAAAGCGACGCCGCCGTCTCCCCCCATTTCTCCTGCTTCGTAAGCGAGCTTCAGCGAACGGAAGACTTTCATATCAGGCTTTGCGATCAGGATCTGCGCGATTTCATTCCAGTCCACAAAAGCATGCGACGGCGAAGGCAGGCGGTCCGGATATGTCAGGGCGAACTGGATCGGAAGACGCATATCCGGCAGTCCGATCTGTGCCATGATGGTGCCATCGACATACTCGACCATCGAGTGGATCAGGCTCTGCGGCTGGACAAGGACTTCAATATCCTGATAGTCTACGCCGAAGAGCCAGTGCGCCTCTATGACCTCGAGTCCTTTGTTAAACATGGTCGCAGAGTCGAGCGTCACTTTCATCCCCATGTTCCATGTCGGGTGCTTCATGGCATCTGCGACCGTCACCTGCGCGAGCTCTTCTCTTGTCCTGCCGCGGAAAGGACCGCCAGAAGCTGTGAGAAGGATTTTATGGATGCCTTTTTGATCCTGCCCGATCATACTCTGGAAGATGGCAGAATGTTCACTGTCCACCGGACGGATCAGCGTATGATGCTTTTTCGCTTCCTTAAGAACGAGCGCACCACCTGCGACCAGCGTCTCTTTGTTTGCAAGAGCCAGCTCCTTCCCCGCGCGAATCGCTTCCAGCGTCGGAAGAAGTCCTGTAATGCCGACGACTGCTACAAGGACAAGGTCGACATCGTCTCGCTTCACGACCTCAGAAAGAGCTGCCTCGCCGATCAGCACATCCGCATCGCCATCATAGGTTTCCAGAAATTTCTTCCCCAGTTCCTCATCCGTGATGACGATGGCATGCGGATGAAATTCAGCGGCCTGTTCACGTAATTTGTCGATGCTTTTATGCGCCGCGATGACGGACGCATGAAAAAGATCCGAATGGAGCCGGATCACGTCCATTGTCTGGGTTCCGATGGAACCCGTACTGCCTAATACAGCGATTTCTTTCATAGAAGACTCCTTTCGGGGAAATATGATTGACAGTTTGACTGTGGAGCAGAAGTGAGACTGGAAGACTTTAGAAATCAAAGCCAGAGGGGCTTACCATCTCTACGTCTCCCATTGATAACCAGCGCGCAATACCGCATCTTCATTTCTCATTCATCTCAGCAGCGCAAGCACCGCGACAAGGCTCGGGGCTACGAAGAGAAGGCTGTCGAAACGGTCCATCATTCCGCCGTGACCCGGTAGAATATTTCCAGAGTCTTTGATATCACAGGCACGCTTTACAAAGGACTCGAAGAGATCCCCCATGGGCGCCATGATCGCCACCATGACGGAAAGGATGCATCCTTCCAAAAGATCAAACCCCGCACAGAAGGAAACAAGGACACCGAGAATGACGCAGCCGACTGCGCCGCCAACAAGACCTTCGACCGTTTTATTCGGGCTGATATGCGGCGCCATCTTATGACGACCGCAGGCCTTCCCCGTCAGGTAAGCGAAAGAATCACTCGCCCATGTGCAAATGAGTGCGAGAAGAATGAGAAAAATCCCCGACTCCATGGAAACTGCCACCGGAGAGAGCAGCTCATGACTGCCACGAAGGATCGCCAGACTGCCGAAGCCCACGCCAAAATAGACGGCACCGAAAGCAGAATAAATAAGCCCGGTCATATTTTCCTTCTTAATGCCCAGAATCAGGTAGAGAAGAAGCACAAAGGCTAGAAAAATCGCAGCTAGAAAGGCTTTCAGCGAATAAAAACCGGATGCCAGTACCATGACGGCAGTGGCAATGGCTGTGGCTTTCAGATAGATGTGGACACCGAAATTTTTCAGCATCTTATCATATTCAAGAAGGGCCAGCAGCGAGACGAGGAAAATGGCTCCCGTCAGAAACCAACCTCCCAGATATACCAGCCCAAGGACAGCTATGATACCGATGATCGCTGTGATCACACGCACTTTCATTTTTTATCCTCCGTGAGCCCACCGAAGCGACGGTCTCTTCCGGTAAACCAGTCGATCGCTTTCGAAAGCTCCTCCTCAGTGAAGTCCGGCCACAGGACAGGCGTGAAGTACAGCTCCCCATAAGAGATCTGCCAAAGAAGGAAATTCGAAATGCGCGACTCTCCGCCCGTACGGATCATCAGATCCACATCCTGGGCATCCGATCGATAGAGATGGGCAGAAATCGTTTCTTCCGTAATGGATTCCGCATCAAGAGAGCCGCTCTTCACTTCGCGTGCGATCTGCTGCACCGCCTGCACGATCTCCATGCGACCGCCATAGTTGATAGCCACATTCAGGATCATGCCGTCACACTTCGCTGTGTCTTTTTCGCAGGCTGCGATCTCCTTGCGAAGATCATCCGACAATGCTGACGGTTCGCCTACAATGTGTACCTGCACATTATCCTCCACCAGCTCACGCAGCTGACTGATCAGGTAGCTCTTGAAAAGCTTCATCAGGAAACGGACTTCGATGGGCGGACGCTTCCAGTTCTCTGTGGAGAATGCATAGAGCGTCAGCACTTTCACTCCCATATGACCCGCCGCACGGACGATGGTCTTCACGTTTGCCGCGCCGACCTGATGACCATAGGTTCTCTCTCTTCCTCTTTCTTTCGCCCAGCGGCCATTCCCATCAAGAATGATGGCCACATGCTCAGGAAATGATTTTTTATCAGACATAAATGGAATCTCCCATAATCAAAATAGGATGGAGTTTGGATAGTATAAGGGTTCGAGGTTCAGGGGTAGCCCGTGGACCGCCCCGCCCTTCAATTACGTTTAAAAACTCTGCTAGAATAAAAAATGAAGAGGCAGCTTCGTCGCAAATATTTTTTTTACCTTCCTCCGTCCTCTGGAGGACAGTGCTGTTAAGTTAAGCGGCAGAACGTTCTTGGCTCCCCATCAGGGGAGCTGCCCGAAGGGCTGAGGGGGCTACGCAGCGGTATTGCATGAAAGTGTTGGAATATTGGTAGCATCGGACTATTCAACATAGCACGCTATACCGCTAGCATGCCCCTATTGCCTTCGGCACTTCCCCCGAAGGGGGAAGCAAGACGTTACGCAGCTAACGATTTCCTTAACTTAATAGCATTACCC
>JABLTK010047696.1_pt1 | contig 41401 bp, 44 predicted proteins | sample 7160131 | NCBI WGS metagenome assembly JABLTK01 (sample SAMN14651221, study PRJNA627086) | human gut metagenome | isolation source: feces | host: Homo sapiens
ATCATAATAATATTTATGATTATACTTTTAGTTACAATTAATTTAAAAGTTAAAGATATACTTAGAATAATGAATAAAATAGTACCAGTAATGTGTTTAATATTTATAATGGTATGTCTTTATGGAATAGTTATAAATTATGATACTTTAATTTTATCATCCAAAGTGTATTTAAAAGATATATTTAAATTAAAACCATTATTATGTGGAATGATAATAGGCATAAAAAGAAGTATATTTATGAATGAACTATTAATTGGAACAACATCGCTTAGTTCAGCTACTGATAAAAATGACATAAATATAAGTATAAGATATCAAATATTTTCTGTATTATTTATAACTATAGTGATGACATTACTTATAAGCTCACTAATCTTAATTTATATTTATAATAATCCTATAACAAATGATTATAATGTTTTAATAAACAATATTTTTATAAATATGTATGGAAGCATTGGTTCATTATTTTTAATAATAATACTTATTCTATTTGGATTTACAACAATATTAAGTGGATTCTATATTGGAAAAACTAATATTGAATACTATACTAAATCTAAATATATTCTTAATATTTTTAAATTAACATTTATAACAATAACATTATCTGGAATAATAGTTAATAACTTCTTTATCTGGAATTATTTGGATACTTTAATATTTATTATGATAATTATTAATTCTTATAGTATAATTAAATCATTAGGAAGTGAATAATGTGATAGGTAATGATTGGGATATTGTATTAAAAAGTGTATGGGATAGTCCAGGATTTCATAAATTTATGGAAACAGTAAAAGAAGAGTATAAAACACATACTTGTTATCCAGAATATAACAACATATTCAATGCATTAAGGCTAACGCCATATAATAATGTTAAAATAGTTATATTAGGTCAGGATCCTTATCACGGAGAAGGTGAAGCACATGGTTTATCATTTAGTGTACAAAAAGGTGTAAAGTTACCACCAAGTTTACAAAATATATTTAAAGAACTTTACGATGACTTAGGTATTAAAAATGGAAGTAGTGGAGATTTAACCCCTTGGGCAAAAGAAGGAGTGTTGCTTTTAAACTCAGTATTAACAGTAAGAAAAGACACACCAGCATCTCATAAAGATCTTGGATGGAATCTATTAACAGATCATATAATTAAGTTATTAAATCAAAGAGATACACCAACAGTATTTATATTATGGGGAAACTTTGCAAGAGCTAAAAAAGCATATATAACAAATAAAAATCATTTAGTTATAGAAAGTACACATCCGAGTCCATTCTCAGCAAGAAACGGTTTTTTTGGAAGTAAACCATTTAGTAAAGCAAATAATTTTTTAAAAGCACACAATATAAAAGAAGTGAATTTTACACTTCCAAATCATTATTAAAATTAATATCTAATTCTTTTCCTTCAATAATATTTTTAATTTTAAGTTTCTTAAATTTAGAAATAATATTGTAAGGAAATTTTTTTATTAAATTATTATATTGTAAAGTATATTTATTATAAAAAGTTCTAAGTGAAATAATCTTAAGTTCATTATTATCATATTTTTTAATATAATCTTTTAATGTTTTAATATCTTTTGATTTAGGATTATCTTCAACAACATGTAATATTTCCTCATAACATTTATTTAATTTCTTTTCTTCTTTAAAAGAATCAAGACTATCAATTTCTAAATCTTTTACTTCATCAAAAGCAATACTTTCACATTTAAATTTACTAGAAGCAACTTTAATCATCTTTTCAATAATTTCATTTTTTCTTTTCAGTTCATCTATACATTCCTTTTCAGTATCTACTAATAAATTATTTATGTTATTAAGTTTCTCAATAAAATATTTAAACAATATAATCATTAATGTAACTAAAACTATTAAGACTACAAGTATCAAAGCTATTATATTTAATGTTTTCATTATTATCACATCCTACTAAATATTATACCAGAAAATAGTATTATTTTAAAGACTATTTAGCATAAGTGATTCTTTCATCAAATTCAACAAAATCTACATATATCATTAAAATTAAATAACTTTTACCATTTTCAACATCATTAATAATTAAATTATCTCTACCGGCATGTTCAATTAAGCCAACAAATATTCTGTCTCTCCACTCAACTGAATCTGAAAAAGAAGCATGAACTCTTACTTTCTTTCCAATATTATTCCTAAGAATATTCTCTATATAGCTTTGTTCCATTGGTTCAGAACTACCATTAAAATTATCAACAATCGGATTATTTGTATCCCTTTCGATATCATTTATAAATACTGGTGTTTGATAATAACTACCATTCATATAGTCATCTCCTTTACTAGTATTATTTAATGACAAAAAATTGTAATTGTGATTGTTTTGTACATTTATAAAACAATTTAATAAAAACCTTTAAAAAAATATATAATTATTTTATAATGAAAATGGAGGAATAATATGAAAATTAAAGTAGGAGTTTCTAATCATCATGTACATTTGACAAAAGAAGCATTAGAAATATTATTTGGTAAAGATTATGTTCTTACTAAAAAAAGAGATTTAATTCAAAAAGGTCAATATGCGTGTGAAGAAACAGTAATACTAAAAAAAGATGACAAAATATTAGAACACATAAGAATAATTGGACCTTGTAGAAAATATACACAAGTAGAACTATTGGATAGAGATAATGAATTCTTTGGAATAAATGCTCCAACTAGAAAAAGTGGTGTACTTGAAAATAGTGAAACATTAACAATAGTGGGTCCAAAAGGTGAGTATGAAGCTAAAAGTATGGTTATAGTTTCAGATACACATATTCATATGAGTGCTGAAGATTTAGTTACTTTTAATAAAATGAATGACGAAGTAGTAAAAGTTATAACAGACAATAATATTATTATAGAGCCAGTTCATATTAAATCAGATGAAACTTGTGTATTAGAGATGCATATCAATAAAGATATTGCTGAAAGTCTTGGGGTTGAAACTGGAAATGAGGTGAAAATATGTTAAAACTAGAACATGTCACTAAATATTATGATGACTTTAGAGCAGTAAATGATTTATCATTTGAAATACATGAAGGAGAAATATTTGGACTTTTAGGTGTAAATGGTGCTGGTAAAACAACAACATTTAGAATGATAATGGGTCTTCTTGATAAAACAGAAGGCAATATTACATTAAATGGTAAAAAAATAGATTATAGTATTACTGATCAAATAGGTTTTTTAACAGAAGAAAGAAGTTTATTACCATCAAAAACAGTTTTAGAACAAGCAATTTATTATGGAGTACTAAAAGGACTTACAGAAAAGCAAGTTGAAGAAAGATTAGATAAATACCTAGAAGAATTTAATATAACAGATTACAAAAATAAAAAAATAAAAGAATTATCAAAAGGAAATCAACAAAAAATACAATTTATAATAAGTATTTTACATGAACCAAAACTATTAATACTAGATGAACCTTTTAGTGGATTAGATCCAATAAATGTAGAAATGTTTAAAAAAGTAATATTAAGACTAAAAAAACAAAAAACAATGATAATATTTTCATCACATATGATGGAACATATAGAATATTTTTGTGATTCATTAATTATATTAGTTCATGGTAACACAGTTTTAGAAGGAAAACTAACTAAAATAAAAGAAGATTTTAGAAAGAAAAATATAAAAGTAGTCGCAGATTTAGATACAGAAGAAATCAAAAAAATAGATGGAGTAGAAAGTATAGAAAAAAATAAAAATGAATATACTATTAAAATATCTGATATTAAATATGTAGATTCAGTATTTAAAAAAATATCTAAATGTAATAATGTAACAAAATTTGTAGTTGAAGAACCAACTTTAAATGAAATATTTATAAGTAAAGTAGGTGAAGCATATGAAAAATAAATTTAAATTTCTTACAAAAGATAGTATAAAAAAGAAAGTATGTACTAAATCATTTAAAATAATAAATTTAATATTACTTATAATAATAGTTGGTCTTATAAATTTAGATTCAATAGTTAAATTATTTGGCGGTGACTTTGAAGATAAAATAAATGTATATGTTATTGATAATGTAGGAATTTATAATGAATTAGAAGCTACATTAAATAGTGGTTATAAAGATATTTTAGAAAGTTATAATACTGAAATCAAAAAAGCAGATAAAACAATAGAAGAACTAAAAGAAGATGTCATTAAAGATAAAACAAATGATGTAATAATTAATTTAACTAAAGTAGAGAATAAATCATTAGATAAAATGTTTGATGCAGAAGTAATATCATATGAAAAAATGGATAAATTATTATACCAAGATATTATAAATGCTATTAATACTACAAAATCAAATATGGCATTAAAAGAAGCAAATATAAGTTCAGAATTACTTACTAGTATATATAATCCAGTTGAAATAAACAGAATATATTTAAATGAGGATACAAATGAAAATCAAGAATTAATTGAAATGATTGGTAATGTAATAATAATAGTATTTATTGTACCATTCTTTATATTGATATTATTAATAGTACAAATGATAGGTGCTGAAATAAATGAAGAAAAAAGTACTAAAAGTATGGAAGTTATAATATCAAGTGTATCTCCACAAGTACATTTTATGTCAAAATTAATATCAGCTAATGTATTTGCAATATTTCAAGGATTATTATTAATAGTTTATTCTATTATCGGTATAGTAATAAGACTTTTAACTTCAAATAATATGGCAGGTGTAGTTGGAACAAGTGAAGTAGGAAAAATAACAGAATATATAAATATGTTTACAAGTAGTGAACTTGCTACAACTATATTAAATGGTCTTCCATTCTTTATAATACTAATGCTACTTAGTTTCTTTGCTTATTCATTATTTATTGGAGTACTTGCTAGTATGACAACTAATATGGAAGATTATAATCAAATTCAAACACCAGTTATGGTATTCTTAATGGTAGGTTATTACTTAGCAATTTATGCATCAGTATATCAAGGAGCAATATTTATAAAAATAGCTGCATTTATACCATTCATTTCAGGTATTTTAGCACCAGTACTATATACACTTGGCGAAATGACGATACTTGATTTAATAATATCAATTGGCTTACTTGGTGGTACATGTGCATTATTATATAAATATGGACTTAGAATATATAAAGCAGGAATATTAAATTATTCATCTAGTAAATTATGGAAAAAAATATTTAAATCATTAAAAGAAAAATAATTATGAAATTAAAAAAGATATTAATAATAATAGCTGTATTAGTTATATTATTATTTCCAATAAAGAGAACTTATAAAGATGGTGGTACAAAAGAATATTCAGCAATACTTTATAAAGTTATTAAATGGCATACAATAGATGAAAATTATGAAAGCGGTTTCTATGAGTCAACAGATTTTCATATATTTCCAACAAACTTTCATACATTAGATTATTATAGAAAAATAATGCCATATGACCTTTATATATTAAATAGTGATAAAACAGAAAAAATAAGAGCACAAATAGGATCATATAGTTGGTGTAAAGTAGATGTAGATAATAATACTACTCGAACATGTGAAACAGCACTAGCAGTAGATCCAACAGATATAAAATATAAAGATAGTTTATCCATAAAAAAGAATGAAAAAATATATCATGAAAATAATATGGATGTTACTAAGATAGAAGTATATAAAGATAAACAAATCTATAAAGAATTAGGATACATCAAAAGAGAAAAGTCAATAAGATTAAATTTAGATGAAGGTGAGTATATCGTAGTAATACATGCTAAATATGTTGAAGGAACTGTATGGTACTCATTTAAAGTAAATATAGAATAGTGTTAACGAATAGTTAACATTTTCTTTTACAACAATGTTTTACAAATTGTTAATAATATGTTAAAATAACAAACTACAAAAGAGGTAACTATGGCAGAAAAAATAATATTAGATAAAATTCCAGAAGAATATATGGTAAAAAGTTTAGGAAAAGGTGCGAGTGCAGAGTGTTTTCTTACAAGTGAAGGCCATGCATTTAAAAAGTTTAATAGTACAAAAGATATAGATTCTTTTTACAATATATTTGCTTCAAAAGAGTATTATAAAAGTGATATATTTGTTTTTCCACATACATTTGTATTTTTAGGAAAAGAAGAACCAGTTAATTTTGTTGGATATCTAATGAAATATATAGATGGTGTTAAATTACAAGATTTAGAAAGTAATATATTAATTAGAGATTTAATGTCTGCAATTAGACAAATTGAAATAGAAATGAAAAGATTAACACTTCAAGGATTAATGTTTAATGATTTAAACAGTAGAAATATATTATTTCAAACAATACATACTCCAAGAGTAGTAGATACAGATTTGTATGAAGGGACATATAATGATATGTTTGGAGATATGTTTAAAGAGAATATTAAAGAATTAGCAGAAACTATTATCTGTTCAGTTGTTGGTTATGATGAACTAGAATCAGAAAAAATGAATAGATACATATATCAATGTGGATGTTATGGTATGATGCTTCCTTCACTTTTAATGAGTGAATTACTTGATTATGCAGAAAGTACACTAGGAATAAAAATAGAAACTTACGGTGACTATAAAAACAGTATGAAATTACTTAGAAAGCATTAATATTGATAAATAACATATATTTTGATATAATCACCATTAAGGCAAAAAGGGAGTGATATATTGAAAATAGGTATTGATATAGATGATACATTAATAGACTCATGTGATATCGTAAGAGAATATGCTTATAAATACGATTACAAATATAGTGATGATAAAGTACTAATTAATAATATAGATAAAATAATAAGAGGGAACTTTACAGAAAAAGAAATAATAGAATTCTTTAGTGATTATGCTTGTGAAATGGGACAAAAGCAACCAATTAAAAAAGGTGCTAAAGAAATAATTGATAAATTAAAAGAAGAGGGTAATCAAATATATTTTATAACAGCAAGAAGTGATAAGTATTATAAAGATGTAAATAAATATGTAAAAGACTTTCTAGATAAAAACAAAATTAAATATGATAAAATTTTAACAGCTTATTCATATAAAGCGGATATTTGTAAAAAAGAAAATATAGATATTATGTTTGATGATGCGATTGATACATGTGAATCTTTATTAGAAAATAATATAAATGCTGTTGTATTTAATTCAAAAATAAATATAACAAGAAACACTAAGTGTAAAAGAGTAAATAATTGGGATGAGGTTTATAATTATATAAAATCTTGTAAAATAAAAAATTAATAATTGACAAAAATCAACTAATCATTATATAATTAAATTGACATAGAAATATGTCAGAATACTTTTACGAATATAAGAGTGAAAGTGTTCAACCAAAACCCCCTGAAGCTAAGGCGAGAGCCTTAGCATTTTTTTATTGTCCCTAAAATAGGGCACTTGCGAGCATTTTCTAAAAAACACAAAAATCTTGGGAACAAATTTTATAATTTTTAGTTTAAAAATGATGCCAAAAATAAAAAAATACTTGTTTTAATGGTATAATATTTTATGAGGCGATACTATGAAAGAGTTACAAGAAAAAATTAAAAAGTTTAATGAAGAAAGAGATTGGGATCAATTTCATTCACCAGAGAATTTAGCTAAGAGTATAGCAATTGAGGCAGGAAAATTATTAGAGTGTTTTCAATGGAACAATGAATATGATATTGAAGAGGTTAAAGAGGAACTTGCAGATGTGTTGAATTATTGTATTCAAATGGCAAATAAACTTGGTGTTGATCCTAAACAAATTGTTTTAGATAAAATGGAAAAGACAGCTAAAAAATATCCAGTGGAAAAGGCAAAAGGAAAAAGTACAAAATATACAAAATTATAAGAGGTATGTAATATGTTAGTATATGAGGGAATAAAACAATCATTTTTAGATGATGTAACAAATGATTCTATTGTTGAAAAAATTAAAAACAAATTTAAAGAAAAATACCTTCCGGCAAGACAAAAATCTGAAGAAGATTCATGGAAGAATTCATTAGAATATATGTATAAAGTATTAAATGATAATGAGATTCCAAATAATGCTGGTGTTGCTATAGAATTTAATATTCCAGCAACAAATTATAGAATAGATTTCACTTTATCTGGATATGATGACTATAATAAAAAGAATGTATTAATCATTGAATTAAAACAGTGGGAAAAATGTAATAAGATTGAAGAAATGGATGGAATGGTTTCAACTTATTTAAGAGGAAGTGACAGAATAACAAAACATCCATCTTATCAGGCTTGATCATACACTAATTTTATTAAAGACTTTAATATGGCAGTTCAAAAGGATTTATTAGATTTGTATCCATGTGCATATTTACATAATTATCAGTTAAAAGAAAATGATCCTTTAACGGATAAGCATTATGAAGCATATTTAATAGAAGCACCAGTTTTCTGTTTTGGTGATGTAATTAAATTTAAAGAATTTATTAAGAGATATATCTCAAAAGGTAATAATGGGGATTTATTATATACTTTAGAAAATGGTGAAATAAAACCATCAAAAAGATTACAAGATACACTTTCAAAAATGCTTGCTGGAAATAAAGAATTCATATTATTAGATATTTTCTATCCTAATATTAATGATGATATTAAATTTTTAAGTGATAAAATTGATGGTGATCAAAACTCATTTGTTAAAATATCAAAATTGTTTAAAGTTAGAATAAATGAAATAGATTAATAAACTTGTCCTTGTCAATGGACATTTTATTATATATATATTATAATTAAGACGGTGAAATTTATGGGAATAATTGATAATGTCATTGATTCTGCAATTGATGCTTTTAGATTTAAAGATACTGTTTTTTATAAAGAAAATAGTGATCTTCAAAATAGATATGATGCCTTAAATAAATTGAATTTAGAATATCCAAATAATGAAGAGTTAATGAGTGAATTATATATTGTAAAAAAAGGATTAGATGGTGAAAATGAAATTGCTTATCAACTTAAAAAATCGCATATTGGAATGTTTGTACTGAGGGATATTAAGGTTAAATATGAGGGTTTAACTGCCCAAATTGATTATGTTATTATTACACCTGTATATACCTATTATATTGAATGCAAAAATCTTGTTGGAAATATAATAGTAACAGATAAAGGTGATTTTATAAGAGAATTAACTATTAATGGAAGGAAAATTAAAAGGGGAATGTATTCACCTTTAAGGCAAGTTGAAGCTCAAAGAGAAGTTATAAGAAAAATTTGGAATAGCAATACTTCTAAAATTAAGAAGTTTTTGGCTTCAAAAAATTTTGATTATTATAGAAGGGTTTTAGTTGTAGCAGCAAATCAAGATACTATATTAAATACAAATAAAGCTCCTAAAGATATGAAGTATAAGATATTGAGAGCGGATTCATTAGTTAGACAGATAGAATACGATTTAAATCATAGAGGAAATGATGAATATTTTGATTCTAGAAAATCAATGGAAGAGGTAGCAAAATCATATTTAGAATATTCTTATAATGATGATATAAACTATTATGAATATTACAAAAAAAAGTATTGCAACTCCACTATTAATGATGATTTAAAAAATCGCTTGATTAAATTTAGAAAATTAAGGTCAAGCGAAATGAATATTCCTGCTTATTATGTTTTCACTAATGATGAATTGGATAAGATTATTGAATTAAAACCTTCATCATTGGAAGAACTAAAAAAACTAAATATATTAAATCCTGTTAAAATTAAAACTCACGGGAAACAAATAATAAATGAAATTAATAATAAGTAAAGTCGAATTCATATAATTCGATTTTTACTTTGGGGAACAACTTGGGAACAAAGTGATGATTTTAAAAGGGAACAATACGGCGAAAAATGATAAATATTAAATATAAGCAGGAATATTTAATGCAAAATATAGCAAAAAAACGCCTCATTATTTTTCACCCCCTGCCACATCCAACGAAAAATTAGAATTGATTTAAGCCAGTGTTTATAAGGGATTGCGAGCATAGAGAAGAATGAAAATAATTCTTGGGAACAACTCGGGAACAAGTTTCTTAAAAATTGCATTATTATTGCAGACATTTTATACCTAAGATGATATAATATATATAAGAATAGAGCAATTCATTTTTAAGATGGATTATGCTCTTTTTTTGATGGAGGTATCTATGGATAAATTATGTAGAGTAAGTGAATATCTTGAAGCATTTCATGCAGACTTTGATAAATATGGTATTTATGATGGATATGCAAATACTGATTCGGAATTGTATATTAATCCTAAATTGTTAAAACGATGTACAGTAGCAGAACTAAAAGGTTCATATAATAAAGTAGTTTCACATTTTATGAAAATTATGGATTTATTAAGAAAGAGTAAAGATATGTCATCAAATGATTTGATGTGGCAATGTGCTTTAAAAATGTTTAGTTTTCCTGAACCAAATGGTGTGGCATTAGGTACAAGTGAATTATCTATAAACGGTAATGGATTAAGTGGAGAAACAGCAGAAAATGCTTTGAAAAAACTTAAGGAAATGGTAGATAATGGTATAGATGATCCACAAATATTTGGTCTGCTTGCTGTTATTCAGAAAAATATTGGTGTTGACAGAGTAAGTGATATGATTAGTAATATTATATATGATGATTTACTAAAATATAGTGAAAACATGTTTAAAAAAATTAACATATCCGAATTAGATGAAATACAATATCTTAACAAGAAGTATCACATAAAAAAGAGGCCTAATGGTTCAAATCTTATACTATTACCAAAGCAAATCCTTAGCAATATTCCTCCATTTATTGATTATTATTCTATACAGGAAATAATAGATGAAAACATAAATATTAAGCAGGAAATATATTCGATGTTTTATGAAGCAAATAAAAAATTAAAGAATAAGACTATATCTCAGGTTAATATTCAAGATTTAGAAAAAGAACAGGTATTTGAGGTTATTAAAAAGTTTAATTTGTATACTAAAATTCTTAGCAATAATTCTTCGCTAGTTGTTGAACCTTACGACTTTGAAATAGATGAAGATGGAATCCATAAGCCAATAGAAAAGATTTCTAAGATGTATGCTGACAGGGAAAAAGATATTGTGTCAGAGGTTTTGAGAATACGAAATTCGGATTTTAGTGGATTAGTAGAGGACTTGATAAATAACTATAAATTTATTATAGAAAATAAAGGGCTAAATCAAGATTTATATCATGAAATAAAAACTAAATCAGGCAAAAAATATTTAAGAAATAAAAACGAGGGATTCTCACATAGGTTATTTATTGCAACGATAGATGGTATAAAAAAGATAAAGAATTTTGATTATACATTCGAACCTAAATCAGCAAATGGAGAAGTTGATTTTAGATTTACTCGAGGCGATGAAGTAATTGTGGTAGAATTTAAATTGAGTACGAACAAGCTTAAACACGGATATAATACTCAATTAGTAGAATATATGAAGAGAGAAAAAAGTCATCAGGGATATTATGTTATTATAAAAGTTAAAGATGATAATAGTGTAGAAAACTTTTTGAAAAATGCAAAGATTGTTGATGAAAAAAAAGTAATTGTGATAGACGGATTAATAAAGGAAAGCCCGTCACATATTTAAAAAAGACCGAGAATACTAATCCTCGGTTTTATTATTATCTAAATTATCTATTACGGCAACTACTTCATCCAAAGTACTTGTAAATAGGTGTGAATAAGTTTTTAACGTTTCTTCAACTTTTGTATGGCCTAAGTATTTTGCTACAACTTGAACATTAGCTCCTTTATTAACAAGAAGAGATGCACAAGAATGTCTGAAATCATGTAATCGGATCTGTTTAACATTAGCTAATTTGCAGTTAACATTTTTATGATTAGTAAGTGTATTACTGCAAACAGGAAGCATATCTCCAGCTACAAAGAAATTATCATTAAATCCTGGGATCTTTTCTGCCTCGTTTTTCATCATTTTAAGGTCATTTGTAAGGACTTGTGGCATCTTTAATATTCTTATACTACTTTTAGTTTTAGGAACCGAGAATCGCCAATTTTTAACGGATCCACAACGATCATTAATTTGCTTAGTTATACTCAAAGTTCTATCTTTAAAATTTATATCTTTCCATTGTAGTCCTCTAAGCTCTCCACGTCTTAATCCACAGTAATATAAAATCTCGAAAGTACCAATCCATTTGATATCAGTTTCAACAGAAAGAAATTGTTTGAATTCTTCATAAGTAAAAAATAATTGTTCTTTAGGAAATTCATTAGGATCATTAAAGTTATACATTTTAGGATATACCTTAGCAAAGTTAAACTCATGCCAAGCAGTAGCATAATTTAAAATGGTTTTTAATAATTTATAAATGTCATTTTTAGTTCTTGTAGCAAGATGAGTACTATTTATTTCATCATGCCATCTTTCAAAAGTAGGGTAGTTAAAATCTTTAAGTTTAACTTTATATAGTGATTTTAAATAAGGTAATTTATTGTTATAACCATATAACGTATTTTCTTTAACTTTATCTTTTCTAAAATCAATAAACATTCTAATCATTTCTTCAAAAGTCACATTATTAGTATTCTCATATTCTCTTAGCTTTAATTTAAATTCAAACTCAGCATCTTCTGCTTCTTTTTTAGTTGCATATCTACCTGATTTCTTAGTTTTATGAGTACCATCAATATCTTCATATTGTGTCTTAAAAAACCATATCTTACCATCTTTAGTAGGCCTATTATCTTTATACACACCCATATAAAAATTCCTTTCTAAAAAGGAAATACCGTTAAAAACTTGTAATATTATATAAAAATGGTATAATTAATTTAGGAAATCCCATTACATTGTATTTATATAATGTTTATTTGTTTAAAGTTTCTCAGACTCTAACAAAACGGTATTTCTGATTGATCTCGTATTCCGGTACGAGGTTTTTTTATATATTTTTAGAAACTCTTATAGCCTTATGAGGTTGCGTAGCACTTTCTGTGAATTCTTTCTTAGTATAAAATTTAGGCAAGATAGATTTTGAATTGTTATTATTAAGTGGTGCAACTAAGTAGCCATCTTTTTTAACATAAATATGAATGAATAACCAAGAATCAAATTCTTTTAATTTTACTAAATAATCTCCATCTTCTTTAATTGATTTATTATTTAGAAATTCAACTAATACAGTATCACCAATATCATATTTAGGTGCCATTAAATCATCAACAACATCAAACATTAAGTATCCTGTTTCTGGTGTTAAGTATTTAGTAGAAACCCATTCATAATCGATAGGATGAATAATCCATTCTTCAGAACTAATATCAATTACAGATATCTTGGCTTTTTTTGATGATTGTTCAGGTTCAAAACCATTATCGTTAATTAATGAATCACCATCAGTTAATTGTTCAACAGTAGTTTCTAAATAATTAGCTAACTTTCCTAATTCAATTTCACTTGGGTAAGTTCTTGCTCTTGTCCAATCACATACCTTTGTATAAGATAGTTTAAGATCATCAGCAACATTCTTTCTTGATATTTTTTTATAGTCTAATAATGCTACAAGATTATTAGCTAAGACTTTTCTCATTTCTACTTTATTCATGTTTGCTACCTCCAATATCATAATAAAATAAAATGATAAATTTGTCAATATAAAAGTAAAGAAAAATGATAAAAATGATAAAAAGATATTTACAAACAGAAATGTTTATCCTATAATGGAGAAGAAGATAGGAGGAGGTGAAACAATGAAAATAACACTTAAAGCATTAAGAGTAAATGCTGGATATACAATAGAAAAAGCCAGTGAAGCATTAGGAATAAGTACAGTTACATTAAGAAGTTATGAAACTAAAAAAACAATTCCAAACATGGAAATGCTAAATAAGATGTTAAAACTATATGATGCTAAATTTAGCAAATTTGAATATTCGGCAAAAGATAATGCATTAGTATTAAATTAGAGTCTGAGAAGCTTTAAAGAAATAAATATTATATTAAATACAAAGGAGGGATTTTCAAATGCCAAAAAGACGAAAAATACTAACAAAAGAAGAAATAGAAAAAATAGCAGAATACCAATGGGCTAGTATCAAAGACATAATGGATATTGGTGCTATTGGTAGAAACAAAGCAAGAGAAGTATTAAATGTAATAAGTAATCAGTTTTATGATGGAAAGTCAAAGGTGCAAAATGGATTAGTTCCAATGGATATGGTTCTTGATTATTTTAATATTCCCAATTACAAGCATGGTGAAATAATCAATGGCTAGAAGAAGAATGTTTAGTCTTGATATAGTTGATTCTGATCAGTTTACTGATTTACCAGCTACTGCAAGATTACTTTACTATGAGTTAGGAGTAAGAGCTGATGATGATGGATTTGTAGGTAATCCAAGAAAGATAACAAGATTTGCTGAATGCTCTGAAGATGATATAAAAATATTAGAAGATAAAGGATTTATTTACATGTTTGATTCAGGAGTTTTAGCTATACGAAATTGGTTAGCCAATAATCAGCTAAGAAATGACAGATATCATGAAACTTATTATAAAAATGAAAAAAATATGATTGGAGTTAATCTAAACAATAAGACCTATTATTTATATGATGATAGTGGGTTGCCAGAAGGTTTACCATTGGTTGCCTTAGATGAGATAAGAAGAAAAAAGAATAATGAAGAAGAGGAAAAAGAAGAAGAGTATAATTCAGAACAACTAAAAGAAGAGGAGTATAACACATTTGATGTTTCTGACATTGATCCGATAATAATAAATCAATTTGAATTTTTGTGGAATAAATATCCTAAAAAAGTTGGGAAAAAGGAAGCTTTATACTATTATAATCAAGCAATAAAAAATGGAGAATCGTTTGATATTATAGAACAAGGATTGGATAACTATATAGATTATTTAAAGAATGATGGCACTCCTGATATTCATATAAAATATGGTTCTAATTGGTTTAAGAATGAATGTTGGAATGATGAATATGAAACAAATAATCATTATTTTGATGATATATTTTAAGCATCCCCCTGGGGATAGCCCTTTTTATTTGAAGAAAAATCAAGACCGACCTGCCACCTAAATACACACAAATTAAAATCTTCCGTGAGTTTTTTGGAAAACAAATCATTTATGAAACAAAACAAAAGCAAAACCAAATCAAACAAAAATCAAAATATAATCAAATTGAAATCAAATAATAATCAATGACCTCCTAGGATAAGGATAAGAATAAGGATAAGGATAAGGAAAGAATAAGAATAAGAAAAGAATATATATTTTTATTGTATTACTACTACAATAAAAAAAGAGATTAGCAATCACTAATACTCAATTATTTTGAAGTCTAAAGGATCCTCGTTGATAATTTATAAAGAATATTTTAATCTGAGTAATTTAATAACCTCAGCTTTCATTTTTTTATAATTTTTACACATCAGATTAAATGTATCAAAAGCAGAATTAAAATGTTGTTCAAAAGTTGCTTCCCACATAGCATTTCTATAAAATGAGCTAGCAAAATAAAATGCTATAACTTCAGGCACAACATATTCTTCCAAATAACTATCATAGTTATCATAAAATGGATCAATAACATTTCCACATTCCTCATCACTTATATCTTCATCAGTACATTTTCTTAACATATACACCTCCATATGTATTAATCACTCTAAATAAAAAATAATACAAGTATATTAAAAAATAAATTGAAATATTCAAGAAAATATTGAAATAATTATTGTGACATGATATCATTAAATTATGATGAGAATAGATGGAGGATATGAATATGGCAGTGAGCTATAAGAAACTATGGAAATTATTAATTGATAAAGAAATAAAAAAATCTAAGCTTTGTGAAATGGCTGAAATTACAACTAATGAAATGGCTAAAATGGGTAAAGATGAAATGGTAAAAATGGAAACATTAGTTAAGATATGTAAGGTCTTAGATTGTAAGTTGGATGATATTGTAGATATGAATTAAAATTAACCTGGGGGAGGATCAAATGTTTAAAGAATTAGTAGATGTAAAAGAAAACAGACTGTTATCAATAGATATTGAATTACTGAATATTCTGTTAAAAGATAATAGTAGTGGCAAAAATATAATTTGGGCTACATCTGATTATGAGAATAATGGTTCTGGGTTTGATTTTGATTCAGAAATAACCGTTAATAAAGTGACAGGAGTATTCAAAGAATTAATAAAGCCAAGATCTAAAAAAACAAAAGAAGAAAAAGAATTAAGAATTAGAAATAATGCTGAAGTTTTTACTCCATCGTGGATTTGTAACGAACAAAACAATTTGGCAGATGATGCTTGGTTTGGAGAAAAGGGAGTATTTAATACATCAAATAATAAACAATGGAGTACTAATTATAATAAAATCAAATTTTCAAATAAAACATGGGAAGATTATGTTAAAAGCAAGAGATTAGAAATTTCGTGTGGAGAAGCTCCTTATTTGGTAAGCCGATATGATACAGTTACAGGGAAAACAATTAAAATAGAAGATAGAATTGGACTTTTAGATAGGAAATTAAGAGTTGTTTCTGAAAATGTTGATGATTACGAACAATGGATAGAATGGGCAACTATTGCTATGAAAAGTGTATATGGATTTGATTGGCAGGGTGATAATGTGTTGTTGGCAAGAGAAAATCTGTTATATACATTCATAGATTATTATCGTAAGAAATTTGATAAGAAGCCTGATATCGATTTAGTTAAAGATATAGCAGATATAATTAGCTGGAATATATGGCAAATGGATGGATTGAAATATGTGATTCCTAATAGTTGTAGGAATCAAAAAATCACACAAATGACTTTATTTGGCGACTTAACAACAGAGCAAGTATGTGAAGGTTGCAAAGATGGGGATAATAAAAAACATAATGGAATATACTGTAAAATAATGAATTGGGAAACTAATAGAAAAATTAAATTTACAACATTATTAAAGAAGGGTATGAAGTAGATATGGAAGGAAAAGAAATATTAGATCAAATAATTGTTGGTAGAGTTGATCCATACATATATGCATTTAGCACTAATACAATACCAAATTATCTAAAAGTAGGTGATACATATAGACCTGTTTCTGTCAGATTGAATGAATGGAAAAAGTATTTCCCTGATCTTGAAGAAGAATATAAAGAAAAGGCTATTATAAACGAGGATGTTTTCTTTAGGGATTATGCTGTTCATAAATTTATAGAAGAAGAATTAGGTAAAACGAGATTAATAGAAAGTATGCTTGAAGAAGGTGTTTACTATTCAAATGAATTTTTTGAAAATGCAACAAGTGATGATGTAAAAGAAGCAATAAAAGATATAAAGAAAAGTTATGAAGAAAATGATAACAAATATCAATTCTATGATGCTCGAACAAGTCTTCCAGAAGTATTTCAATTCAAAAGAGAAGATTTAGAATGGGATCCACGACCAAATCAACAAGAAGCAATAGATAATTTCATTAAGGCAAGAGCAAATAATAGGAAAAATTTATTAATGTATGCCGTAATGAGATTTGGCAAATCATTTACCGCAATGATGTGTGCAAAAGAAATGAAAGCAAAGTTAGTTGTAATTGTTTCTGCTAAAGCTGATGTTAAGATTGAATGGAAAAAAACTGTAGAACAACCAAAAAACTTTGAAGGATATTCTTTTGTATCTGCAGATGAATTAATAAGAAACAATAATGAAATAAAAGATAGATTGAATAACGGTGAAAAAGTTGCAGTATTTTTAACATTACAAGACCTAAAGGGCAATTTAATAAAAGAAAGACATAAAGATATTTTTAAAAATAAAATTGATTTATTAATAGTTGATGAAACTCATTTTGGTGCAAGAGCTGATAGTTATGGAAAAATATTAGAAAGCACAAAATACGTTCATGATATTAGAGATAAATATGAATCAGAAGTTGATAGATTAGATGTGCTTGATGAAAATATAAAAGCATTTGATGTAGATACTACATTACATTTATCTGGAACACCATATCGTATTTTAATGGGTAGCGAATTTGAAAAGGAAGATATTATCTCTTTTTGCCAATTTTCTGATATTGTGAGAGAACAGGAACAATGGGATGAAGAAAACATATTAGATGATGAAACTAAGGAATGGAAAAACCCATATTATGGTTTTCCACAAATGATAAGATTTGCATTTAATCCAAGTAAAAAAGCAAAGGAAAAATTAGTTCAATACAAGACCAGTGGATATACCTATGCTTTTTCCGCGTTGTTAAAACCTAAATCCATAAGTAAATCACCTGATGGACTTCATAAAAAATTTGAAAATGAAGAAGAAGTTTTAGAATTGTTTGAAGCGATAGATGGCAGTAAAAATGATGAGAATGTTCTTGGATTTTTAAATTATGATAAGATTAAAGAAGGTAAAATGTGTAGACATATCGTATGTGTGCTACCTTATTGTGCTTCTTGTGATGCATTAGAAGAATTGATAAATAATAATAAAGATAAGTTTAAAAATTTGAAAGATTATAAAATAATAAATATATCTGGTACTGATATTTCTAATGAATATAATAAGATATCAAAAATAAAAAATGCTATTAAAAAATGTGAAGAAGAAGATATAAAAACTTTGACATTAACAGTTAATAGAATGCTTACAGGATCAACTGTTGAACAATGGGATACAATGATATATTTAAAGGATACTTCATCTCCTCAAGAATATGATCAATCAATTTTTAGATTACAAAACCAATATGTTAAAGAGTATGTTGATGAAGATGGAAATGTCATTAAGTATAATATGAAGCCTCAAACATTATTAGTAGATTTTGATCCTTATAGAATGTTTGCCTTGCAAGAGAAAAAATCAAAAATATACAACGTAAATGTTGAAAATGGTGGTAATTCTGAATTAGAGGAAAGAATAAAAAATGAATTAAGAATATCGCCAATTATAACAATGAATAAGAATAAAATTGTTGAGATAGAACCTAGAAATATTATGGATGCAGTTAGCCAATATTCTAGAGATAAAGGTGTAATGGATGAGGTAAATGATTTACCTGTTGACTTAAGACTTTTGGATTATGATGAAATAAAAAATGTCATAGATAAACAAGCTGAGCTTGGATCCAGTGCTGGACTTTCATTTGATAACACAGATGATTCTGAAGGTGATGATATTGATATTCCAGACACCGATGATAATGATAATCAGCCACGAGATATTACTCCTCAAGAATCATTTAATGAAGAAGATAATGAATCAATTAATTATGAGAAAAAAATAAGAACATATTTTGCTCGAATATTATTCTATGCATTTTTAACAAGTAGTGATGTAATATCATTATCACAAATAATTGAATCAATAGATGATGAAGCAAATAAAAGAATATTAAAAAATTTAGGATTGGATGTTAAAATCTTAATTCTAATTAATAGCCATATGGATCAATTAAAATTGTATCATTTGGATGATGCAATAAGTAATTTGAATAAGCTATCTAATGATCCTGAATTGACTGAAATAGAAAGAGCAAATGTTGCATTAAATAAATTTAAAAAACTATCACAATCTGAAGTAATAACACCTGTTAAAATATGCAAAGATATGATTAATTTAATAGATAGAAATGAAATTATGAATATTAGTAATAGAGATGGAAAAATATTGGATATTGCATCCAAAGCAGGAGAATTCTCTATAGCAACATATGAAAGATTATTAGAAATTGGTATAGATAAAAATAAAATTAAGAGTATAATTTATGCTATACCAACATCTAATGTAGCATATGAGTTTACAAGAAAAATATATGAGATATTAAATCTTGATGTTGATAATATAGCATCAAAGTTTAATTCATACGATCTTTTAAAAGTAAAAGACAATGATGATAATATCGATGTTGAAAAAATTAGAGGTTATTTATCTCAAAATAAAAAATTCTCAGAAATCGAATTAGAAGACAACTTATTTTATAGTGAAGGAGATGATAAAATGAATTTTGATGTAATAGTAGGTAATCCACCATACACTGAAGTAATTAAGAAAGAAGCTAATACAGGATCTTCTAAACAATTATTCCCATATTTTATAATGTCTTCAATAGAATTATCTGCTAGATATGTTTCATTGATTACACCTTCAAGATGGTTTGTAGGAGGAGAACAAGCAGGATATTTCCCTAAACTAAGAAATTATATAAAAGAGAATAATCATTTTGTTAAATTAGTGCATTTTACAAATTATAAAGATGTATTTGGTAGTGATGTAACTATCCCAGGAGGAATTAATTACTTTTTGAGTGATAATCAATACGAGGGAAAAGTTAATTTTAAAACTATATCAGATGGAAAAGAATTTGATAGCAATCGAAACTTATTTGAAGATGACTTAGATATTGTTTTAGCAGACTATAATGTATATTCTATTTTATCAAAGGTTAGAAGCCACAAATTTGAATCTTATATGGACATAGTCGGAGAGTGGAATTCATATGGTGTTGTAGGACAAGCAAAATTTTTAAATCCAATTACAACAGAAGAAATATTTAATAATGCAATTAGAGTTCAATGTGCATATGAAAAAAATAGATATATTAAATATGATGATATACCTAAGAAAAAAGATTCTATTACTAAGTGGAAAGTATTTACTTCTAAGGGTAATGGAGGAGCAGGAACATTACAAGATGGTAAAGCTGTTAGCATAATAGGCAAATCATTTGTTGCTGAACCTAATAGTATTTGTACAGACTCTTTAATACCAATTGGTTGTTTTGATAGCGAAAAAGAGGCTAATAATGTTAAGAAATACATGAGTACTAAATTTTTAAGATTTATGGTAGGAATTTTAAAAGTATCACAAAACATATATAGAAATGTATATCGATTTGTTCCAATTCAAGATTTTACAAATAGTTCTGATATAGACTGGAGTAAAGATATACACGAAATTGATCTTCAATTATATAAAAAATATAATTTAACTGATGATGAAATCAAATACATCGAAGATAAGATTAAAGAAATGGAATAATTATTGGATGGGTTTTTATAGCTCATCCTTTTTCTTGGGAACAATTGGGGAACAACTACATAGAGCAAGATAGGTAAAATAGGGCTATTTACGAGAAATATAGCAAGCGATAAATCAGTAATAATGAAAAATATGACAAAAAAATAGGTTATTCTTTTTCCCCCTGAAGAGAGCCATTTGGCTCTCATTTTTATTTGTTTAAATTTAATATACATGTGTATGTACTCATGAGTTTTGATATTCGAAAACCACATATTTTTGTTGTTTGATATAAATTGGTACAGTTTTCCCATAATTTTATGATAAAATATCAATTAAGAGGCAATGATTTATGAAAAAGCTAAAAGAAAAATTACAAAATATGATAAATTGTAATTGGGAGGATATATATGATTAATAAAGAGAACATTGATAAAGAGTTTTGGAAAGCAATTGGCACTCATTATGAAAAAGAATGCTATGAAGACACATTGAAGGATGCATGTTTATACATAATAGAATTAATTCAAGAAAAAAGTGAAAATTATGATTTAGATGGTGAAAAACTTATTAATAATATTTTTTCTGAAAAAAATCCCAAATTATTAATTAACAAGAATCAAACTAATTCAGAAAAAGATGAACAACGTGGGTATGGATATATTATAAAAGGGTTGATTTGTGCAATTAGAAATCCATTAAGTCATAATAAAAATATCAAGTATTCAAAAGAAACAACTGACTCAATACTTTTATTTATTAATTTTTATATTTTACCAAAACTTGATGATACTAAAGAATTTGGATATGTTGATAATTGGTTTGATTTTGTTTTTTTAGATAATGATAATGATAGCGAAAAAATTTCAAATAAGATTCTTGATAGTATAAATAAAAAAGATAAATTTACTCTTATGAAAAATATTGTAGAAAACTTGTCACAAATTAAGGAAGGAAAATATTTCTATTTTATAAATACCTTATATGAATCGTTATCTTTAAAATGTAAAAATGAAATAATTGTAATACTCAACAGGAAATTAATAAAAGCTAAAGATGATAGGTATTTAAGAATGTTTTTTAATCATTTCGATCCGAAAATATGGAATGAATTAGACGGTTTAGTTACTGTCAGAATAGAAGAAATGGTTACTGATTCAATAAGATCTGGAAAGATAGTTATATCACAGTATTCTAAAAAAGAAGAATTAGCTGATGCCGCCTCTTTATCAACTTGGGTTCATGACTGGATTAAGTATTTTAGCAATTATGATGTTATTAAGGAAATATTATTAAGGAAAATTAATAATAAAGAGGAAGCAAAATATGTTTTTAAGTATTTTTATTCAACGGTTTATGACCATGAATTCATTTTAGAGAACTCTAGTGAAATTATTAAAGGATTAAAAAAGAAAAAATATTATTTTAAGGAGTTAATAGAAACAGCTATGTTTTTTGGAGATGATACATCATTTGATATTTTTAGAGAAGAATATGAAAAAGTTAAAGATTTAAAAGAACCAGAGGTTGAACCTGAAGAATATCCTTTTTAAAAAATTTAGACCGCTGCATTACAGATTACTTCCTAATTTTTAAGTTCTCTAGTGCAAGTAGTTATTAATTCAACATAAAAAGCTCTGTTTTTATAGTAAACTAAATTCAAAAGTGTTTTTTTGACAAAAATTTATTAAATGAAGAAATTTTAATAAATCATGATATAATTAACTATGAGGTGTTAAATATGATAAAAGGTACATCATTATTTTCAAATATTGGAATAGCCGAAACATATTTAGAAAGAAATGGTATTGATATAGTAGTAGCTAATGAACTTATTCCAGAGAGAGCTCGTTTTTATAAATTTCTTCATCCAAAAACTGATGTTATAACTGGTGACATTACAAAAGATGAAATTTTTAATGAGGTAATCAAAAAATCTTTAGATAATAAAATTGAATTTTTATTAGCCACTCCACCTTGTCAAGGAATGAGTGTTGCTGGAAAGATGGATGAAAATGATCCGAGAAACTCTTTAATTATTAAGGTAGTTGAATTTATTGAAATTGTTAAACCTAAAAATGTAATTATAGAGAATGTCCCAACTATGTTAAAAACTAGCATTTTAGTAAATGGTAAAAAAATTAAAATAGTTGATTATATTAATTCAAAATTATCTGATAAATACACAATTTCTTTTAATGTATTGAATGCTGCTGATTATGGTACTCCACAAATCAGAAAAAGAACGATTGTATTATTAAGTAGAATTGGTGAGTGGCAATTGCCTGATAAACAAAAGCAAATAACAGTTGAAGAAGCAATTGGTTATTTACCTAGTTTGGAATCTGGACAAAAAAGTAACATAAAGTATCATTTTGGAGCGAAGCATAATGACAGGCATATATTGTGGATGAAACATACACCAACTGGTTGTACAGCTTTTGATAATGAAGTATATTATCCACAAAAGGAAGATGGGACAAGAATAAAGGGATTTGCAACGACATATAAACGAATGTCATGGAATAAACCCGCACCAACTATTACAATGTGTAATGGTGGAATATCTTCTCAAAATAATGTTCATCCTGGTAGAAAATTAGCTGACGGAACATATAGTGATGCAAGAGTATTAAGCTTAAAAGAACTAATGATTTTAACTGGATTGCCTGACGATTGGGAAGTTCCTGAATGGGCTTCTGAAAACTTAATTAGAAAAGTAATTGGTGAAGGTGTTCCACCTAAATTAATAGAGGCAATAATTAAGAATATGCCAAAGGAGGATTAATATGGCAAAATTGAGATTAGATGACATGACTATAGAAGATGTTAAAAAATTATATGACAAAATGTTTTGTGACCTAATAGATAAAGAAACATTAGACAAAATTTATAATGAATATTTAGAAAAATATAATAGAATGAAACAGGCTGAAAAAGATGGTTATACAGCTCCAAGTGCAATGGGTAGAAGATATAATTATTTAAAAAATATGCTATATGGATGGTATATTGAAGACTTGTTTTATATTCTTATAAAGAAAAATCCTATGATTGCATCAGTTGAGATGACAGGAAATGATTCAGAACATACATTTGTTTATGATGCTGTTGAAAAGAAAGTTAGTATTGCCGGTTCGAAAACAACAGTCCCTGATTATTTAATTACAATGAAAAATGGTTCTAAAGTTTATTTAGAATTGAAGACTGCAGCAGCTGAAATATATTCAATAAAAATTGGAAATGTTAAACAATTACAAAAAACAATGGGATCTACAAATATTTATAGTATGATTATTATGATAGACTTAGTTAATGAATTATATGATATAAAGGATATGAAGTTTTTTATAAATAGTTTTCCTTTTGTTAATCAAAGAATGGAAGGACAGTTATGCTATGATTTTCCAAATCCTTCAAAAAAGTTTTCTCAAATAATGGAAGAAGATTTTGCTTCTTATATAGATGAAGAAATGTTTTCTGTTGAAGAAGTTATTAAATATAGGTGTCTATCTATTGCTGAAAAAAATGAAGATAAAAAAATGGTTAAAGATATAAAAAATAAAATTTCTTTAGATGAACTGTATAATGAATTTAAATTTCAGGAAGAAGAATTCAAGAAAAGAATAAATTTATTAATTGAAAAATCTCCAAATATTGAGTTTAAAACATGGAATGAAATTTTAGTTGATTTGAATAAATAGTAAAATAACAATATTAAAATAAATTTGATAATATTTACAACTGAAAAAAGCTAACACTATTTCTGAATTGCTTGATGAAAGTTATGAATAAATTAAAAAAATAAATAGTTTGAAATAATAATCCTATATTGAGTAATTATCAATATAGTTTTTTATTTCAAAAATTATCATATTCAAAAATATTTATTAAATATGATATAATTATATTAATAATAAAATAGAAAAGTAAAAAAGTAGTTATTTGATTTAATAAATAAAGGAGATTCAAATGAGTGATTATAAAAAAGCAATTTTAACAGAAATCATAGGAATTGCAGACATAGATAGTCCAATGGGTAGAGAAAAGCTAATACACGATTTTAATGATATTGAAACTGCATTTCAATTAGAAGAAGAAAAATATTATAAAACTAATAATTCGATGTATCAAAGATATATTTGAATGTCATAGAGATGTGTATAATTTTTATATGAGCCTAATAATGTCTACCATCATTGAATTTGCTAAAGATATTTATGGACATTCTATTGACTATGTCATAATGAATTATACACAAGAGAATATCTCTTTAAGATTAGAAAAATATTTAACGGAAAAAGGACTACCCCAACAATTTAAAAGTGGTGTTTATGATTATATTAAAAAATTAGGAGATAGGTTAAATAAAAGATTTAGTTTTGATGAAGTTGCTTTAATTAATTTAATAGAGGCATCATCCGAAAATTTTAAAATTTGATATTAAAAGTAAGAAAAATCTTATTTAATAGTTATAAGATTTTTTTATTTTAAAAAAGTAATATTTGTTATATAATATACTCAATATTGAAGGAGAAAGTATGGAAGAGAATGAAAATCTAGTAAATCTATCGTTATATAAGTTATTTTATCTAGTATGTCAAAATGGTAGTTTTTCTAAAACGGCAAAATTATTAAATTTGACACAACCAAGTGTAAGCTATAATATAAAAAAGTTAGAAGATGAACTTGGAGTTACTCTTTTTGAAAGAGGCAATAATTTACTAATGACACCAGCAGCAGAAGAATTGCTACCTTATGTAGAAGAAGCACTTAATAGTTTAAGAAATGGTGAAAGAAAAATAAATGATTTAATAAATTTAAAAAAAGGACAAATAACTATCGGAATTCCATCTCATATTGGAGTTTTCTTACTAACCGATATAATCAAAAAATTTAGTAAAAACTATCCAAATATTAGAATTGAAGTTATTTGTAAATCTACAAAAGAATTATTCAGACTATTAAATATGAATGAACTAGATATTCTAATTGATTGTTCACCACTAGAAGAAAATATATCAGAATTTGTAGTCAAAAAAATAGCAAGAGAAAAATGTGCATTAGCTTGTAATCGCAAAAACACACAATTATTAAATAGGACTGTTGAATTAAAGGAAATAGTTAATCATCCACTAATTGTTCCGTTAGAAACATCAAGTAGTACAAAAAGTTTAGTAAAAATATTTAAAAAATATAATGTACCATTTGAACCTAGCTATACAGTGGCTACTAGTGATATGATTGCAGAAATGGTTGAACAAGAAATTGGTATTGGATTTTTATTTGAAAAAACAATAGAAAAATATCCTAATTTATATAAGATTGATTTAAACTGCAAGTTTCCTGAATTTGATATATTCTTACTTTATAAGGATTCTTTACTTTCTACAGCAACACAAGAATTTATAACATTTATGAACAAAAAGAACATATAAAAAAATTTTATAGGCATTATAAAAGGTATATAATTGATTTATAATGTCTTTTTTTATATAATTAATTCGAGGTGAAACTATGAGAAAATATAATGTCGGTTGGGGTATAACAAATGCCTGCAATATGAATTGCAAATTTTGTTACAGTAAAGACACTAGACACAGTACTAGTGATACAACATTAAAAGATTGGATTAAATTTGTGGATGAAAATCACGAATATATAGATTCAATTAATTATGGAACAGGGGAAAATGCAATAAGCAATGATTTTTTTAAATTTATTTCATATGTAAGAGAAAATTATCCAAATATAACACAATCATTAACATCAAATGGATATATTTATGAAAGAGTTAGTAAAGATCCAGAGTTATATGATATTTATAAGAAAAGTATTGATGAAGTTGATGTTTCTTTAGATTTTGCAATACCAGAAAAACATAACTTTTTTAGAGGGCAACCTAAAGCATATGACTGGGCAATTAATACTTTAAAAATGTTACAAAAAGATAAGAAAACAGCAACAATTGTTTTTGTTGGCTTTGAAGAAACAATGACACCTGAAAATATAGATGGATTGTTTGAAATAGCAAAGAAATATGATGCATTAATTAGATTAAATATTTATAGACCAGTTAGTGACAATAAAGAGATAAATAAAAAATTTATTTTAAGTTATAAAACATTAATGTCAGCTCTAGAATATATTAATGAGAAATATAAAGTTGTAACACTAAGTGATGTGTTATTAGGAAACATTTATACTAGAGAAAAAGATATAAAAGAAAATACAGGAATAGATAGTATTAGGATATTACCTGATGGAAGCATATGCCCCTCTACATATTTAATAACAAAAGATTTTAGAAACAAATATAATATAAAACAAGAAAATGTTTTATCAAAAGTAAAATTTGAAGACTTTATAGAAGCACCAATACCAGAAAAATGCAAAGACTGTGAAATAAGAAATAAGTGTAAGGGTGGAGTATATGATAGAAGAATGTTATGGAATAAAACATTAAAAGAAAGAGATCCATATTGTCCATTTGAAAATAATGATGATATAAATAAAAAACAATTTAAAACATTGAAAAAGAAAAGAGTTTCAGTTCATGATGGATACTTACCAACAATGTTTTTCAAGAATTAAGGAGGATATATGATAGGAGATTTTAAACCTGAAGTTGCAATCATTATGAGAAGCGATGAAATGATTAAAGAATTTAACCTTAAAAGAGTGACGATAAATACTTCTTTTGGACCAGTACATAGATGCTATATTGGAAATGTATATGATGTACCAGTTTTAATAATATACGGAAGATTTAATGGTGAAAAAGTACCATCTAGTCAAATAAACTTTCAACAGACTATAGAAGCTGTTAAAAATTCAGGGGCAACAAAGTTAATAGGAACCTTTGTTGTTGGTGGAATAAATCCAGAAATGCCACAAGGAAGTGTATATGTTCTTGGAGACTTGGTAGGAGCAGGAAATTATAACATTAGTTGGAATCAGAATATTTCATTTCATAATGCAGAAATGTTTGAACCTTTTTGCAATGAATTAACAAAAAAATTATGTGAAGCTAGTAGAAAAATGCCTTTTCCAGTTAAAGAAAATGCAACATATGTTTCATTTTATGGATACCCAAGAATAGAAACTAAAGCAGAATTAAGTTTTTATAATAAAATGGGATGGGACATTGTAGGTCAAACATGTGATCCAGAAGCAACAGTAGCAAAACTAAATCAAATTTGTTATGCAGGAATTGCTGTACAAATAGATGATCCAAGTGGTAGAGCAAATTATATTAATGATTTAAAAGAACAACAAGAAGCAAAAGCATATGTAGAAGATATAAAATCTTGTAGAAAAAGAACAACAAAAATAATATTACAATTTCTAAAAGATTATAAATCATATGATTGTACTGTTTGTTCAAAAATGTCTAGAAAAAATAAAAATTTTAGAGAATTCCCAGATGAATTCTATGAATAATGGAGGAAAAATGAAAGTATTTTTAGCAATGCCTTATTCTCAATTATGTGATGAACATTATGAGGTTAAGAGTGAATATAAAAAATTTTTTACTAAATTAACAGAAGAATTAAAAAAGATAAATTGTGACTATTTTTTAGCACACGAAAGAGAAAAATGGGGAAAAACATATTCATCAGCAGAAGAAAGTACACAAATAGATTTTGAAACTATAAAAGCAGTTGATCTAGTGTGTGTAATTCCTGGTGTGCCACATTCTGGCGGTGTACATGTTGAAATAGGCTGGGCATCCGCAAATAAGAAAAGAATGAAAATTTTCCTAAAAAAAGATTATCATTACTCACCAATGGTAACAGGAATTCATTGTTTGACTGAAACAGATTATATATACTATAATGAAGATTATAGTGAAGAACTTATAAATTTAATAATCAATGAAATAAAAAACATTTAATGGAGGTTTTATGATATATGAGATAAAATTAAAAATAAAGGACTATGCAGAACTAAGTATTTATACTAATTCGGAAAAATTAAAATCAAAATTAACCGAAGCAAACTCATCAATAATGAGAACTATTCCAATTACAAGTGTTACATCATCATTAGTTCCTGTTAGTAATGTTAATTATTCAGATGCAATAATAATAAATGATGGTGATAAAAAAAGTATGCATTATGATAAAGAATATAATGTTTCAATCTTAACTGCCAATGAAAATGAAATAAGATTTCCAGATATTGTTTATATAGCATTGTCTATGTTTTCAAAAATATTAGCAAGAAATGAAAAATATTTATTACATAGTTCATCTTTAATGCACTCATCAAATAATGGTTTTGTTTTAGTTGGTGATGCAAATGCTGGAAAAACAAGTTTAGCATACGAATTAATGTCTAAACATAACTGTAAACTAATATCTAATGATCACTCAGTGATAGGAATGGAAAATGGAAAGCCAATGATATTAGGTGGAACAAAAGAAATACAAATGAGATTAGGAGCAATCGAATTATATTTTCCTGAACTTTATGAGAAAATAAATATGACAACAGAAGACAAGTGGAATAAAAAAATAGTAGTTAATGAACATATAGATCCTAGTTTAATTCTAGATTCATCTAATGATAAAGCTCCATTAACAAATGTATTTAGCATAAGTACCGCTGGTAATGGGGATTCATTCATAAGGCCAAAAGATAGAATTGATGAATTTTTATTTATGTATGAAAGTATGTCTAAAATAGTTAAAGGAACTTATAATTATATAACAGGTTTTGATTATCCAATGCCATCAATGGAAGATGAACAAACATTATTTCAATTAAGTAATTTATGTAAAACTATAACAGAAGAATGTGAAGTAAGTGAGGCAAAAGGTTCTGTTAATGGACTTGCAAAAGTATTGGTGAAAAGAATATGAGTAATAAAAAGATAATATTAACAACTTTATCACCAAAGACTCATAGAACATCAGAAGAAAATTTAGGTATTGAGTATTTGAAAGCTTCATTAGTAAGAGAAAAATATGATGTTGAGATTATAGATGCATGGTTAAATGAACTTGAAGTTGAAGAAGTATATAATAAAATAATATCTCAAGAAGAAAATATTTTATTTGTTGGAATATCATCATATATGTCTAATACAGCACCTACAGTTAAATTAATGCAAATGATAAAAAAACACAATCCAAATATCAAAATAGCTTGTGGAGGTTTTGGGCCAACATTTTATCCAGAACAATATTTAAGATCAGGATCAGACTATATCATGAGGGGAGAAGGAGAAAAATCAATTTGTGAATTAGCAAAAAGCATCGAAAAAAATCAAATACCATATGATGTAAAAAATGTGGGATTTTTAGATGAGAATAATAAAGTTATTTTAAATGATATGGAATGTTTAAATGATGACTTAGATTCATTACCTTTTCCTAGTCGTGATACTATGAATGTTGTATTAAATAAAAAATCATCTGTTAATATGATTACCGCTAGGGGATGTTCTGGAAATTGTGAATTTTGTTCAGTAATATCGTTTTTTAGATTAAGTGACGGAAAAGTTTGGAGAACAAGAAGCATAGAAAACATAGTAGATGAAATTGAAATGCTTTATAAACAAGGTGTTAAATATATTAAAATGGTTGATGATTCATTCGTAGATGGAATCAGAGATGAGAAGTGGTGTAAAGATTTTGCAGATGAAATAGCAAAAAGAAATATCAAAGTGAAATTAAGAGGACAAATCAGAGCAGATAAAATAACGGATTCAATATTATATGATTTAAAAAGAGCAGGATTTTTTTCATTTGCATGTGGTATTGAAAACGGTTCCCAAACTGCACTATCTAGAATGAATAAAAAAGCAACATTAGAAGATAATAAAAGAGCATTAGAATTATTTAAAAAACATGGTTATATTGTACAAATGGGTTATATATTATTTGATAAGGATACAACATATGAAGAATTATTAGAAAATTATGATTTTATGTCTGAATATGATTTTGCAGTAACTAAGGGAATATTTTCGGAAATGTTTTCTGCAGAAGGAACTAGATTAAATTCTAGATTAAGAAAAGAAAATAAATTAAAAGAAAGTGATTTTATCTCAAATAATAACAAATATACAATAGATGATGTTATAGTAGAAAAAGCTTATATAGCATTAAAAATGTGGCATAAGAGCCATAGTGATATATATGATATGACTATAGACCCATTAACAGCACCAAAAGCAATATCTGATGAATCAATGAAAGAATTCTATGATTGTGCAATGAAATTAAAGAAGATAGATCTAATGGTGTTTAAACATGTACTTGAAAAATTAAAAGAAAACCCAGATATAGATATAGAAGAATATATTACTGACTTTATAAGTAAAACTAGAACAGAATATGACACTGTTAAACAAACAGTAAAAAGTTTGTATAAAAAAAGTCAATTAACTTACAATGCAGATTTAAATCCGTTTATTTAAAAAAATAAAGCTTTTATGATATAATAAATTAAATAAATTAGCTTTACATGTTAGTAAAGAATGAAATGGAGGAATTAAAAATGGAAAAAGCAAATGCAAAAGATTACTTAGGAAAGGAAGTAACAGTAGAAATAGATAGACAATTAGGTACAAGACATCCAAAACATGGATTTATGTATATGTTAAATTATGGTTATATACCTAATACTGTAAGCGGAGATGGAGAAGAATTAGATGCATATCTAGTTGGTGAATTTGAACCAGTTCCAACTAGTAATGGAAAGGTTATTGCTGTTATACATAGAACTAATGATGATGATGACAAGTTAGTAGTTTCTAAAGATGGAAAAGATTATTCAGATGATGCAATTAGAGCATTAACTGAGTTTCAAGAGAAATATTTTGAATCTGAAATCCTAAGATAAAAGTTAATTAAGGGGGGTTAAATATGGAAAAAATAGAATTAGAAAGAGAAAAAGAAAAACTAAAGAAAACAATTAAAATAATTGGTGAAATCCTAGAAGATGAAAATTTAGATTTGAAAAAACTATATACTGATTTTGTAGGAGATAGAGAAGAATTATGGAGAATTGCTGATAGAAAAAAGATACATATCACTAATCTTGAAACAGCATTAGATAAACCATATTTTGCTAGAATTGATTTTAAGTCTGAAGAAGATGGAAAAGTTAGTACAGTTTATATAGGAAAAAATGGAGTTATAAAAAATACAGATATTATAGTTACAGATTGGAGAGCACCTATAAGTTCATTATATTATGATGCATCAGTAGGTAAATGTAGTTACGAAGCACCCAATGGAACAATAAAAGGAAATATGTCTTTAAAAAGACAATTTGAAATAGAAAAGGGAGAATTGCAAGAATATTTTGATGTTGATTTAGTATCACAAGATAGTCTATTACAAAAGTATCTTAATGATAATAACGATGCTAGACTAAAAAGTATAGTTTCTACAATTCAAAAAGAACAAAATGATGCAATAAGAAGAAAATTATCTGAAAATATAATTGTTCAAGGTGTAGCGGGTTCTGGTAAAACAACAGTTGCCTTACATAGAATTGCATATTTAGTTTATAACTATATAAATAATATTAAACAAAATCAATATCTAGTAATTGGGCCAAATCCAGTGTTTTTAAAATATATTAAATCAGTTTTACCTGAATTAGATGTTGATGGTGTAGAACAATGTACATATGAAAGCTTTGCAAAAGAATATATTAATGAAGATATTAATATCAATGCATCTGATAAAAAAGTTAATAAAAGTATATCAGGAAAAAAAGGCTATGATGTAGATAAATTCAAATGTTCAATGAAATATAAAACAATGCTTGAAGAATTTATGAAAGTATATTTTTATAGCATAACATCTAAACCATTGATGCTAGGAGATTTCGAAGTTTTACCAAAAGAAATTATCACACAAGCTTTTCAAAGTACAGAAAATGGTTTGACAGGAAGCTTAAGTAGTAGAGTAGAAAATACAATTGATAAATTGTGTAGATATATTGAAAATAATCAAGACTCTATTATAGAAAGATATACTAAATACTCTTATGAATTATTTAAAACTGCAAAAACAGATGATGATAAAAATAAGATGAGAACAATGTTTGCAAAAGATAGAACAGAAATATCAAAATATTGTAGGGGTGCTTTAAGAAAATATTTCAATAAAGCAAAATTGGATACAACTAAATTATACAAATTATTTGTAAGTTCAATTTCTGATTATAATATATATGGTTATAATGGCATAAATGAATTAAAAAAAGAAACAATGAAAAATATAAAAGATAATTCATACGACTTTGAAGATTTAGCAGCACTAATGTATATTAAAATGTTAATATCTCCAAATAGAGAATATGAAAATATAAAACATGTAGTAGTTGATGAAGCACAAGACTTAGGAGAATTTAATTTTTTTACATTAAAATATGCTTTACCTTCTGCAACATTTAGTATTTTCGGTGACTTAGCTCAATCAATATATGATTATCGTGGCATTGATAATTGGGAAGAAGTTAATAATGCAATGTTTGCTGGTGATGGCGAGATTGTAAGTTTTAATAAAAGCTATCGTACAACAGCAGAAATTATGGATGTTGCTGATACAGTTGCAGAGAGTATTGGTTTAGATCGTTCAGAATTAGTGATCAGACACGGCGAAGAAGTTCAATTTGATGAAGCTATTAAAGAAACAGAAATACCAGAACATATTGCTAAAAAAATACAAGAGTATAAAGAAAAAGGATATAAGACAATAGCTATAATTAGTAAGACAAATTTACTATCTAATTATATTAATGATGATTTATCAATGTTAGGAATAAATATACCGAATGTAAACCCAAATGATGATTTAAGTGATGATAAATTTAGAGTATGCACCATTTCTAATCAATTAGCAAAAGGTTTAGAATTTGATGCAGTTATAATTAATAATGCTAATGAAAAAATGTACTCTTCAGATAGTCAACTTGATATGAAATTATTATATGTTGCAATAACAAGAGCTCTACATGAATTAGATATAGTATACTCAGGCACATTAACTGAGCCACTAAAAAATTATCAAAAGAAAAGTGAAGGTAAAAAACTAAGCTTAACAAAATAAATTGAATACAATAAACAGAATTCGAAAGTTAAAAACAAAAGCAGGAAAAATTAGCAAAAATATAAGCTTATAACGAAGATTTAAAGAAAGTGAAAAATAATCAATGAAAAAAATAGTGAAATGTTTTTTAATTCTAATAATGATTTCGGTATGTATAGGATGTAGCGGTACTTCGTCAGATGAAGGTACAACATATAAAGAATGTTATTATGGGGATAATGGAGAAGAATTTTGTGTAGATAAATATATACCAGCAGATCCAGATATTGACCCATATTACTGGTAATAGTTATGTATGATATAACTAAGTTTATTAAAAAACATGAAATATATTATCCAACAGCATTATTAGAAATAAAGAATGGACATAAAAGAAGTCATTGGATGTGGTATATATTTCCACAATTAAAAGACTTAGGATATAGTTCTACTTCTAAATATTATGGATTAGAAGGAAAAAAAGAAGTATTAGAGTATATGAATAATTCATACTTAAAAAATAATATGTTAGAAATATGTGAAGAACTATATAAACTGGACGAAAATATTGAAGATATTTTTGAATATCCAGACTATTTAAAATTAAATTCAAGTATGACTCTATTTGAATATTCATTTCCGAATGAAAAAATATTTAGTAAAATAATAAATAAATTTTATAAAGGAAAAAGGGATGAAAAAAGTTTAAATATTTTAAATAATCAACATTAGTAAAAAATACTAATGTTTTTAAATTCTAAAATATAATAATTGTTTACTTATTAAGCAAAATAGTGTATAATATAGCTACTTTTAAAAAAGGGGATAAAAATGAAAAAGTATAGCAGGGATTTGGTTGAAAAATATATTAATGGTGAAGATATAGAAGATTATTCACTTGATGAGTTAGAAAACGATAAAAATTTTATGATGTTAGTAATAAGTCAAACTACTGATAGAAAAATGTATAATTATTGTTCAGAATCAGTGAAATCAGATTATGAGTTTGTAAAATATGTTATTTTAAAGTTTAAAAGTGACATTAATTTTATTACACAAGTAGCAGACCATTTTTTTGATAATAAAAATCTTTATGAAGAAAGGTTAGAATTATCAATAATTATGAGTGATTTAACAAAAGCTGACCCAGAATTATTAGAAAAATATGCAGTTATGAGAGAAGGACTTTATTTGTTAAATCAAGTAAAAGTAGATATTATAAAAAGAGCAATAGAAGATCCTAAAGCAGCTGATAAAATTGGAGAGGGATTCTTTATTTCATATGACTCATATAATCATAGTGAAATTATATTAAATTTTTTAGCTAAAAAATGTATTAAAGAAATATTTGAAAAGCATAATTTAGAAAAAGCATTACATAATGATTTTACATCACCAGAAGAAATCGATAAATCAGGATTAAATGTATATTTATTAAAAATAATTGGTATGTATGATCAAACATTAGCTTCATATGTAGCAACTCATATAAAATTATTAAACGATGCTAGAGAAAATGTTAAAAAGATTCAAAGAACTTGGGTACAATATAAACACAAAGAAGAAGCAGAGAGATATGAAATAATGCTAGAAAGAGTTCATGAATATATGAAACAATTCAACTCAGCATTTGATGAAACATTCTTACTATATTATATAGGTAATGAATTAGGAATTTCAGATAAGATTGCTGAATATGATTGTGTAGATGAAGAACTATATGAATCAATAATGGATGATATAAGAACAAGTTCAGAAGAATATGTAGAGATAAATTTAGGAGACTTTAATGAAAGAGTTCACTATAATACAGTTGAAAAAATAATGAGAGAAACAATATTCGGAAAAAATTATGAACTTGAAGAAAATCCTGATGAACAAGACAAACCATCAAATAGTCCAAAAGTTATTACACTAAATTTTAAAAATAAAAAAAATTAGAATCAGTTATATGATTCTTTTTTTATAAGAAAATTTGATATAATTAAAAAGGAGTAATTTATGATAGAAAAAATAACAAATGAAGAATTAGAAAAATATGCATTAAAAGTAAAAAATGATTTCAAATATGGAAGTGCAGCATAATTAATGGAATTAGCTCTTAAGAATAATCCATTAAATAATGATATAGCAATGGTTTCTATGAAAATAAGTTTAATAGATATTACAAATGGAACAAACTTAAGCAGAAATCTAGGAAAAAACGGAGGATTATATAAATTATCTAAGAAAATAGTTGATTCTAATTTCGATGAAAGAGTTAAAAAAGGTGATATAACTATAATTGAAGAACTAGCAAGATTTACAAAGCAAGAGTTCAATAAAAATTTACATAGATACATTAGTGAAGAAGATTATAAATCAATAACAGGACAAAAACTTAATAAAAATTCATTTTCAAAGATGAAAGATAAATTCAATTATGAATTATATTTAAAAGTTATAGATACAATATTAAAACAAAATAATATTACTGTTGATATACCTCATAGAAAATTAGACTGGTTCATTTGGTATAAAAATAGATAAATGATATGATATAATAATTACGAAAAAAGAGGTAATAATGAAAGAAAAGAAATTTTATACTAAAAGTAATAGAGAGATTACTTATTATGGTAAAGAATATGGAAATTTAATGGTAAAAAATAATATATATTTAAATATAAAAACATTAAATGATTTATTTGAAAAACTATTATTATGTTATGCTAAAGAAACGGCATATCCATCTTGTCAAAAAGATTATGATTATAATAATGATCCAACTTACGGTCAATGTGCAATTACTGCGATGATAGTAAATGATATTTTTGGAGGAACAATTCATAGAATAAGAGTTAATGGTGGTACACATTATTTTAATATGATAGATAATCATTATATAGATTTAACAAGGGATCAATTTACATTATATGACATAGATATAAATTATGAAGCTAATGATGAGATACCGCTTGAGTATTGTGGAAAAAATGAAGATACAAAACATAGGTATAATTTATTAAAAGAAAAATTAGAAATGTTAGGGAAAAGTATATGATAGGAAAATTAAAAGAAATAGAACTAAGAACAGTATGGAAACATGAAGCAATGGATTTTACAAAATGGTTAGCAGAAGCAGAAAATATTGCGGAATTAAATGAGATATTAGGTTTAACATTAACGGATATAATTGTTGAACAAACAGTAGGAAACTTATTTTGTGATATTTATGCCACTGACGAATTAACAGGAGTAAAAGTAGTTATTGAAAATCAATTAGAACAATCTAATCATGATCATTTAGGAAAAATAATTACTTATGCATCTGGATTAAATGCAGGAGTAATAGTATGGATTGTTAAAAAAGCAAGAGCAGAACACAGAAGTGCTATAGAATGGCTTAATAATAATACAGGTAATGATATTAACTTTTTCTTATTAGAGGTACATGCATATAAAATAAATGATTCTCTACCAGCAGCAAAATTTGAGATAATAGAGCAACCAAATGATTTCATAAAAAATTATAAGTCACTCTTACCAACATCAGAAAATAAAAGTAGTAGTGAAATTTTAGCTTTTTGGAGTGAATTTAATGATTTAATAAGTGAAAGAGGTAATATCATTAGTAAAAGAAAAGCAACAACTAGAAGATGGTATGATGTATCAATCGGATCAAGCAAATCACATTTAACTATGGAACTTGTTAATAGAGAAAATTATGTAAGACTTGGCTTATATATAACAAATGATAAAGAATGGTTTGATAAATTGTATTTACATAAAGAAGAAATAGAACAAGAAATAGGATATAAACTTGACTGGAAAAGAGATTGCTCAGAGATTGTTAGTAGAGTAAGTTATAATTTAAAAGGATTAAACTATGAAAATAAGGAAAATTATAGTGATCTCATGAATCAAATGATTGATATTATTTTGAAGATGAAAATGGTATTTAAAAAATATATGTAATCTATTTACATAAAATATAATAATATTAATGATAAATGTTAAGAATATGATAAAATATTTATATAATATATGGAGGAATTATGGAAGATTATGAATTAATACATGAAGCAAAAAAATATATTAGTGAATTATTTGCTGATAAAAAGAAAGAATTGAATGATTCAATTATTGAACAAATGGCAGAATTTTACCTTGAGGAGTTAGGATCATATATGGATTTAATGTCTATGACATCTGAAACTTTTGTAAGGGAAGAGGGGATAGCTAACAGAGCCTATAGTACTTATATGTCTCAGCCTGAAGAAACTCCATATGGTTTAAGAGATAATCAAATTGATTTTGACATAGAAAGTAGAATGCTTGGTGAAAGAAACTATGGTTCAATTGGTAGAGATGAATATGGATATGAAAATGAAGAGTATAGTGAAGGAAGAAGCAGATAAATAAAAATATGAAAACAAAAAATAGTGTAAGAATAATACCAATGTCACTCGAAAATGAAGAATTCGTAGGAAAAACAGTAGAACAAGTACAAAACGAATTTTTTCTAGATACATTACCAATTAAAGAATCAGGGTGGTATTATTATGATAAAAGCGGTCTAAACTCTGTACAAGGCGATCTTTTATTATTTCAAATGGACAATTCTATTATCGCATCAGCAATATATAAAGATACAATTTCATTTGATAAAAGAGCTAATGCAGAAAATGGAGGAGTTATTTCAGTTTATACTGATAGTATAAAAATATTTAAACCAATTACAAAAGAAGAATTAAAAACATATATTAAAAGTTTTAATGGTTTTACACAAACTAAACAAATATTTGACATAGATAAAGTTAATATAAAAGATTTATTTATTAGATTTATGTTAAAATAATAGAAATAAATGAGGTGCAATATGAAGTTATTTAGAAAGGCAATATTAGTTATACACGGCTTTGCAGGAGGAGTTTATGATCAAGAATATCTAACACATAGATTAGAACTTGTAAGCAATTATGATGTATTTACTTTTACATTACCTGGACACGATGGTGATTTTAAACATAAAATAACATATAAAGATTGGATTAAAAAAGTTGATTCGGAAATGCAGTTTCTAATTAATAATGGATATAAAACAATTTATGTTATAGGACACTCAATGGGTGGAGTTTTAGCATCATATGCAGCTAGTAAGTATAATGAAGTAAAAAAACTTGTATTAGTAGCTCCAGCTTTTAGAATATCAGGTTATGAACAAGAAAAAATAAATATTAATACTGCACTTACAGCAACACCTAAAATATTCGAAGAATATGGAGCCAAACTTGTAGCAAATAGACTTCTAAAATTACCAGCAAATTGTTATTTGGAATTCTTTAAAATAGTAAAAGAATTACAAGATACTCCTAAAAACATTAAAATACCAACACTAATATTTAGAGGAAATAAAGACTTTATAGTTCCACAAGAAGCAGTAGAACATGTCTATAATGAAATACAAAATAGACATAAAAAAATAGTCTTATTAGATAAAACAACACATGATGTATTTAGAGAAAAACTTAAAGAAGAAGCAACAGATTTAATAATGTCATTCTTCAAAGATTCATTTCCAATTGAAGCATTTGATGATTTAATAAAAGATGTTTATAATGAGTAAGAAAGTTTAAAAGTTCTTACTCTTTTATTTTAAAAATAAACTTGAATAGTTCTCTTAAAAAATATACAATTAAAGTAGAAACTAAGAGGTGTACTATGAATAACAAAGATAAAATAATAAAATTAGAATTATTAGGAATAATATTATTAATTATTTCACTAATAACAGATATTTTAGAATTAAAATCAATATCAGTTGTTATAATAATAATGTCACCTTTAATTATTCCGGCAATATACAAAGAAAAAGAAGAAAAGATTGAGAACGAAAATATAAAAGTAATCAAATCAATAGAAGATATAGAAAAAGAGTTATCCGAAAAGAAAGAAGTTAGCAGTGATAATTATACTAAACTTTATGAGCAATCAAAGTATAAAAAACCACCATTTTCATTATTAGAAAATAAAGAAAAAGAACCATTGATAGATACTGAGAACATAGAATCATCAAAAGAAAGAATAAACACAGTATTTATAGAACATAAAATACCTGCAGAAGTAGACAAAATAAATATGGGACCAAATTTCACACAATATGAAATAAAGCTAGAGAAAAATGTAAGATTAGATAAAATAGTCAATATAAAAAAAGAGTTATCTTTTGCATCTGGAGACAATGATGCAATAATAGAAATTCCAATACCAGGAAAAAATACAATTGGAATAACTGTAAAAAACAAAGAACATTTTAAAGTATATTTAGAAACTTTATTAAAAAAAATAAAGGAAACAGACGAATTATCATTTCCATTAGGATTTAATATGATTGGTGAAGATATATATTCATCACTACAAAAAGAAAATAGTTTTTTAATAACAGGTACAGTAGGAACAGGAAAAAGCATGTTCTTAAATGATATGTTAATAACATTTTTATATACTAAAACACCAGAAGAATTAAAAATGATACTTATAGATCCTAAAAGGATAGAATTTAGTAATTATAATGACATACCACATTTATTAACACCAGTAGTAACAAATATAAATAATGCATTTAGAACATTAGAAAAATTAATAGTAGAAATAGAAGACAGATGCGATAAGTTTAAAAATATTAAAGTAAAAAATATTCAAAAATATAATGAGTATGTAGAAAATGAATTAAAAAAAGATTCTAAAATTAGTCTTAATAAAATGCCATACATATTAGTGATTATAGACGAATTAAGTAATCTACTATTTACTGACAAAACAAGATTTATTGAATTAATAACAAAAATATCAAGTATGTCAAGAACAACAGGCATATATTTAATAGCTACAACTAATCAACCTTATGCAGTGGAAAAAGAATTGAAAGAATCACTACATTCAACAATTTCATTTAGTTTAACGGAATCACTTTATGCTACTAAAGTTGGAATATTAGATGCTAATAAATTACTTGGCCCAGGAGAAATGATATATAAATCACAAAATAATAACAAACAACTTAGAATACAAGCACCATATATAAGTGATGAACAAATTGAAAGTATTTTAAATAATATAAAAGAGAAAAATGGAATATCTAATTACTCAAATAAATATAAAGAAACTACTTATAAAGAAGCATTAAATAATAATTCAAAAGATGTACTTTATGATGAAACATTAAATTATGCAATTAGAATGTGTCAAATAAGTGCATCAATAATTCAAAGAAAATATTCTATTGGTTATAATAGAGCTGC